>BNJU01003587.1_pt1 | contig 241499 bp, 306 predicted proteins | sample 8539281 | NCBI WGS metagenome assembly BNJU01 (sample SAMD00202456, study PRJDB9452) | human saliva metagenome | isolation source: human saliva | place: Japan | reverse complement strand
TCTAAATACATGGCATAAACAAATGATTATTCATGACATATATAAAAGCCTTTTTAAAGACTTATCAAATATAGTGCCCCATGTTTATAATCATAATATGAGGGCAGAAATGTCAGCTGGCATTTCTTAGATGCGACCAGCGGCTTTCATATAGTCGATATATTGGTTACCCCAGTTTTCAAGGGAAGCTAGTCTGTTTTTAAAACCAGCTCCACTTCGGTAAGGCTATATTCAACCTTGGTGGAATGGTTCCATATACTTCACGATGCCTACAGGCCATCATCTTCCATTTGGCTGCAACGCTCTTGTAAGTGTTGCTTGTGTGATTGGATGTAATCTCCGTTCTAATTCACGGAAGCGCACAGGACCTTCAGATAATTCATGCATAATCAACAAGACCATTTGCCAGCTAATAACTTTTTGACTCGTTGCAAAAAGGACATCTGCCAACTAGATCATGAACATTTACGAGTTGCTCTGCCATTGTCATTCTCCTTATATATCTGGCTTAAGTAGCTTGTTATAACAAAATTAACATCTATAACTAAGCTACTCTTTATAGCTACATTACAATTTCTATTTCGGTATTAGAAATATTTCCACTTAATGTAGTTCAAATCATATCACAATTTTTAGAATTGCAAGTATTTTTATAGTATCATTTTTAGGGTACAAAAATTTTTGAAAAATTTTAATCAGTAAATATCACAATTCTATCATATTTGATAAAGTACCTATCTCAAATAATTCTACTATTCAAAATATTTGCACTAATATATAATAAACTTACTAACTAAATACAATTATCAGTTGGTGAATCAATAACTATTAGATTTAGTCATCAACATTTATAGCTAAACAATTGTATCAATTTTACAGCATTAAACAGATTACACATTATCAATTGAAGGATTAGGTGATATTATGAAACGCATGCCTACACTATTCGTCGGTCACGGCAGACCCTATGATGGCTTTAGAACATACAGAAACAACAAATACTTTCAAAAGTATAGGACAAAAATATAATTAACAACTATGGCAAACCAAAAGCCATATCTCTGCTATCTCTGCCCATTGGTATGCAGATGACACCTATGATTCAAAGCGCAGAGGACCCAAAAGCAAATTTACGATATGTATGGATTCCCTCAAGAACTTTACGAAGTTGTGTATCCTGCAAAGGTGACAGCAATTTAACAAAAAGTACAAAAATTACTGGTAACTCCGTTTCTATAAATGACACTTGGGGTATCGATCACGGCATGTGGACTGTGTTAGTTCACATGTTCCCTGATGCATCGATTCCCGTTGTCCAACTATCTATCAATAAATACCTAAGCCCAAAAGAAGCCTATCAATTAGGCGTAAAACTTCAATCATTACGCGATGAAGGCTATCTTATCATGGGCAGCGGCAACATCGTTCATAATCTCAAGACGCATAGAATGGGATAATCCATCCGGCACCTCCGCCACAATTGAGTTTGACCAATATATTTCTAAGGCAATCTTAGAAAATGATGTAGATACTGTTGTTAATTACACCCAACATCCTCACGCTAGCTATGCTGCACCTACACCAGATCACTATCTGCCATTACTCTATATTATGGGTGCTAGTGAAAGTGCAAAACCGACTGTATTTAATCAAACCTATAATTCAGGTTCCCTATCGATGACAGGTATTTATATTTGAAGATGAGCCTCAAAAACATACTTTAAGCCCATAATGATACAAAAATCTCCTGGAAATTTTGTTTCTATTCACATAAAACTTTACATTAGTATGTATAAACAAAAATAAATATATATATTTTTATATTTATTTTATGTAAAAGAACCGCTAGTTACAAAAACTAGCGGTTCTTTTCTTTTACCATACTAATGACTCTACTAAATGAGTTTTTTAATGAAAGCTTCCATTTCCATCGGTTTTACAACAGGCTCGAAGCGCCCTACCACATTACCTTTACGATCTATAACAAACTTGGTGAAGTTCCACTATTTACCTCATCGTCCTTTAAATAATTAGGGATCGATACCATTGAGATAATCTGTAAGCATTTCAGTTTTTATCACTAGGGTGGGGAAGCCTTGGAATGGTTGTTCTGTATCATGTATTTGAAAAAGGTCTAATGCACTTTCATCGCGTACATCTGCTTTCCCATAACGGTAAAAAGTAACACCGTAATTCAATTTGCAGAAAAGATTGGATTTCGTTATTAGAACAGGTTCTTCCTCTCCAAATTGATTGGAAGGAACAGCAATAATTTCTAATCCTTGCTCTTTATATTGCTTATAAAGAGCCTCTGAGATCCCTCATATTGGTGAGTAAATCCACATTTGCTCGCCGTGTTAATAATGATAAGAACCTTACCTTCATAAGTTTGTAAGGATTGTAATTCACCAGACTTAGTAGGCAGGGAAAAATTGATATACAGACATGGAATCTCCTAATTTAAAATTAAAAATCTTTATTACACTAATAATGTTTTCACATCATAATTAAATTTTGCTGTTGTTTCCGCTGCAGTTTTTGCCATTCTGTTGTTGCTGTACCATCTTTTTCAAGGAAGAATCCAGAGTCAAGATAGCGAATAATAATATAGTTGAATCCTTTTTGATCAAAGCCATTACCGCGGGAGAAATCGATACCATGGCCTGTATTACGCGTTACGATAGCTTCCAACAAAGGCAACGTAATAGCATTCAACGTGATTTTCATATCACATTTGTCGAAAATCTTTTTGAAGAAGGAACTAGGTTTTTCTTCTTTATACTAATAGTTTACTAATTGTACCATTAGATGCACACACTACGCGACGAATTTCATTAATAGGAATATCTACCTTACCATTCGAGATAACACCGTTTTTAATGGTAATTTCTCGTTTACCCATGTAGGAGTAATCTAGTGGTAATTGAAGAGTGTCTAAATTTGCAGGAAGTCCGCTGTCAATTTATGGCGAGCAAAAGGCGACAATGATTGCTTTAGTTTCACTGAATATTATGACCAGCATTAGATTCTGTACGGTCCGTATCTAAATCTTGACCTTCTATATTTTTTTCCAATTATGGTCTCTAAATATAATCGAATAATTACTATTTGAATTTAAATATCTTGTAAGATGAAGCTCATTTACATCATCAAAATCAATGTCAGTTATCACCTGACCATTTGCATCTTTTGCAGAGTACACTATTGTAACTAACCGTCAATATACGATCCGTACTTTCAAAAACAACAGGATTTGTGTCGAATACAGAAATCATAGCCCTCTCCTTTTCACGACTTCAAACATACCTACACCTGTATATATCAAGTGCATTTACTCAATATATTGATTAAATATATTAATCAAATATAACTAATTTAATCATACACCTTCTATATGAATTTATGCAAATGATGTATTTTCCGCCATACTATAGCTACAAACTCATGATTCTCAAGATAACAAAAGACACCAACCATTCGATTGGTGTCTTTACTATCTAGAGAGCCATTTTGCAATAGCTCCTTGTCATTATACAGATGATATTATAATCTATTTCATGTCAAACAAAACAGAGTTTTTCTAAGAAAAATATGTTCATGCAGGCTTCTTCTAAGGCTTTCATGGTCTTAAATACATACACATAAGTAGCATCAGCCATCTGCTGGTGCTGTGTACTGGGTTGGTCAATGCACTTAAGGATTCAAAAGTACACCCTGCAGACTTCGTGTTCAGCCCGAAAGTTCTTCAAAAGTCTACAGGTTTACCCGCTTTAAACTCAGGAAAGTCTACATGTTCTTCATGCCGGAAATGAGGTATAAGAGCGGATTTGAGTTGCAAAAAGGTTTGATAAATCTTTGTCAATTCCTCACCATGATGGTCATAATGTACATTTAGCAGTTTTGCCAACCCTTGGTCAATTTCATCAATCATATTTAATTGTTCTCTATGATAGGTATGAACAATGTAATCAATCAATTGGTCTTTAGAATAGCTAAGCACCTCTGCACGAGAAGATTTTCTGAGCAACTTGTACATCATTTAGCATAGCAATGTATGCATCCATCTTTACCTTTTCTGCAATAGCCTCCGCTAAAGGATGTCCACCACACAGCAAAAATCAATTCCATCTTTTGCTAATACATCCATTAACTCTGGATTTACTTTAACCGCATCAGCTACGGTCATGGATTTATTAATAGTTCCAAAACTCATAAGATACACCTCCAATGGTTTACGCCGATCTATTTTCTTATAGTTATACTATACGACCAACCATGGATTCTGTCTGTCGCAGTGGCTACGAATTTGAAAGTAACATGACAATAATGGTAACGCTGTAAAAATAACATAGCGTGATGAATATAAAAATATATGGATATATGTTGAATCATACAAAAAGCTGGCCTTATAGAGCCAGCTTTTACAGCATATCAAAACATATATAACATATGTGTATATATAATTGTGTGAGTAACTATTAGATGCTTTCAACAGCAGCGATAGCGGCAACATCTACAACGTCTTGAGCGGAGCAACCACGGAAAAGGTCATGAACTGGTTTAGCCAAACCTTGAATCAATGGGCCAAGAGCATCAGCGCCGGAGAAAGCGTTGTACCAATTTGTAACCGATGTTAGCAGCTTGAAGATCAGGAAGATCAAGATGTTAGCTTTTACCAGCTACGTTGGAGCCAGGAGCTTTTCTTTTCTGCTACGGAAGGAACGATGGAAGCGTCCAATTGTAATTCGCCGTCGAATTTGAAGTCAACATTGCGTTCTTTTCAAGATGTTAACAGCTTCAACCACTTTATCTACTTCTAGAGTGGAAGCTAGAACCTTTTGTGAGAAGGACAACATGGATACGCGAGATCAGCCATGCCAACAACTTTGACGAGCTTTTTCTACAGTGGATTCTGCAATATCAGCCAATTGTTCGCTAGTTGGGTTGCAAAGTACGCCGCAATCGGAGAATACTAAGCATACCGTCGTCGCCATATTCTTTTTTTGCTTGTGAACATGAACATGGAAGAAGATACAGTTTTAAGACCTGGTTTAGTACCTACAACATGATGCAGCGCGCAATACGTTTGCTAGTTGGGCAAGCAGAGCCAGCAACCATGCCGTCTACTGTACCAAAGGCGAACAAGCATAGCACCGAAGAACAAGCAATCACCTTTCATAGTTGCATCAGCCTTTTTCAGAGTCATACCTTTTTAGCGCGCAATTCTACGAATGTATCAACCATTTCTTGGTAACGATCGTAGTTAGCAGGATCGATGATTTCAGCACCTTCAATGGATACACCAACAGCTTTAGCAGCTTCAGCGATTTCATGCAGGGCTACCAACGAGTACAGGTGTTGCAGAAACCTTCTTTCAAAATAATTTCAGTTGCTTTCAATACGCGTTCATCTTTGTATTCTAGCAACACGATTTTTACCTAATGGTTTTACTTGGTCTTTTAATTTTTGAATTAAATCCACGATTTTTGCCTCCTTAACATTGGCTTTTACGCCATATCAATACTATTATTATAGCAAAATTCAACCTATTGGTAAAAGTAAAAATTATCTTTCAACATATCATTCCTAGTATTATACTCTTTTGTGAAAGTTGGAACTCATTCCAACTTTTCTCAATTTTTAACTATCAACTTGGATTTCATTCCAAACTTTTTATCATTTAAATATAGATTGGATTAGATTCCTAATTTTTAATTTAAAACCCTAACAGCCTCAAATAAGTTTTATCTACGAACTACATACCAATAATTGAACTCTTTACACATACACGCTACAATAATAGAAATAAAATACGGATAGCAAAATGCCAATTTATATTCCTTATACACTCATTTAGGAGGGCTTATGGCAAATACTGAGACAACAATCAACGCTGTTATAAATCCAGAAAATAACGAAACGCCTATAGACATAGAGAAAACGATTAAAGCCTTAGAGCGAAATAAATTTATAGTCCATTATTTCAAAACATGCTCTGAAGCTATTTCCTATTTAAAAGGTCGTATTCAAAACAAATGCTGTAGCCATCGGTGATTCTCGCACTTTATTAGAAATAGGTGTTCATGATGCTTTATCTGAGGTCAACGAGGATGTAACGGATATTCAACGTCCGCTTCCCGGTGAAAGCTTCCGCGATACCGCATTGCGCACAATGGGCCGTGATGTATTCCTCACCTCTGTAAACGCTCTTGCTCAAACAGGAGAAATGGTGAATATCGACGGTACAGGCAATCGTGTAGCTGCGTCATTATTCGGATCCCAAGAGGTATTTTTTGTATTAGGTATCAACAAAATCACACCTGATTTATCCTCTGCCATTTATCGTGCACGAAATGTAGCCGCTCCACTCAACAGTAAAAAGAATAAAAAGAGCTCTCTCAATCCATGTGCTACATTAGAAGAAAAATGCTATGACTGTGGCTCTCCTGACCGCATATGTAACGCATTAACCATTTACTATAAAAAGATGCGCAATATGCAAACCATGGAAGTCATCATCATTAATGAATCTTTAGGCTTCTAATAGCTTGAGGTCCATTCAAAAAATCTTGTACACTCATTTCTCCGAGTCCGTATACAACCCGATAAATTGTAGACCACCTCGGATCGATAGAACCACTTTCAAGATCACTAATATAAGATTGGGCTAGACCAGATTTATCTGCTAATTGATACTGGGTCATTCCCAATTGTCTGCGCCAAAGTAAAATCAATACGCCAAGTTTATGAATTTCTTGTCGAACTTGTAAGTCTTGACAACATACGATAGGATTCATGCCAACCTCTATCTACTTTCTCCCTCAACACATACTTATGCCTTTACTATACGGCTAGGCTCAGTCAGTGCCTAGTAGTAGTTGAAATGCAATAACACAAAAGCCTTAACAAAAACTAATGTCTAAATCAGTTTAGTTAAGGCTTTTTACTATGTAGATTACGTTGCGTAGGATTTCATCATTTCGTGGAATTTTAGTATATATAAAAATTATTATCATTAAAAATACAGTGAATAAATTAAAAAATACAGGTATTATCTATATATTACCATTTTCTATACAGCATTCATACATTATGCATACACTTGATTTATAAAATCACCTAGTTCTATTAATACTACAAGAAGACTATACGATGTATAGTAAATACGCAATATTGTTAACATACATTGAGAAATAATAAGTCTATTAACAATACAAAAGGACTATACGGTTCAACTGTATAGTCCTTTCTATGTATTTATATAAGATTATTGATTTGCGCTTTCTTGTGCTTTTTTGATTTCCATGTATTTAACCATACCATCAACAGCTTTTTTAGCTTCACGCATAGCCAATACTACAGTAGCAGGTTTATGAACAACGTCACCACCTGCAAATACACCTTCACGACTAGTCATACCCATATGGATCTTCAGATGTAATAATATAACCTTTTTCATCTACTTTTAGGTTATTACCTTCACCTACAAGACGAGCATTTGGTTTATGACCTGCGGCGATAATGATTTTATCAACAGGCATTACTTGGAAATTACCAGTGCCGTGGATACCTGCACCATCTTCGTTAAGCGCCATCACTTCATATTTAAACCCTTCAACCTTATCTGTACCTTCTACGCCTACTGGAGAAGCGAACCATTGGAATTGAACGCCTTCAGCGCGCGCTTCTTCGTATTCAGACAACAAGGCTGGCATTTGTTCTTGGCTACGACGATATGCTACTGTTACCGCTTCGCAGCCTAAACGTACGCATGTACGAGCTGCATCCATCGCTACGTTACCACCGCCGATGATGATAACACGGTCACCTTTTTTAACAGGAATTTGATTTTCATCAAGTTCCCCATTTTCTACCAATTGTACATTCGTCAACAAGTACATTGCTTGGAATACACCAGGTACTTCATCGTTTTCCATGCGCACGTCTTGAGGAATATGCGTACCAGTACCGATGAAGATAGAATCATATCCTTCAGCAAAGAGATCGTCCAAAGTTTTATCTTGGCCGATAAATGTATTGCATACGAACTTAACGCCTAACCCTTCAAGGCGAGCGATCTCACGACGTACAACGGCTTTAGACAAACGGAATTCCGGAATGCCAAATAAGAGTACGCCCCCTGGTTCAGATTGACCTTCAAATACGGTTACTTCATAACCGAGTTTAGCCACATCACCTGCTAGCATGGACAAACCTGCGAGGACCAGACCCTACTACCGCTACCTTACCAAGATCTTGTTTAATCTTCTTAGGTTTGCGAAGTTCATTGATGCTTTCAAAGTCAGCAGCAAAGCGTTCTAATTTACCGATGTTAATAGGCGGTTTTCTTGCCTTATTCATGATACAGTTGCCTTCGCATTGATTTTCACGTGGACATACGCGACCGCAAATAGACGGTAAATTTGTTCGTTCCGCTAAGATATCATTAGCTTCACCAAAATTACCACGTGCGATAGCTTGGATGAAACGAGGTATTTCGTTTTCAATAGGACAACCCATACGGCATAAAGGTTTTGGACAATTTAGACAACGTTTCGCCTCCGCGAGCGCTTCCTCCATCGTATAATCCGCATCAAAATGTAGTGGTTTTAATTCGTTACTCATGGCACATGCCTCCTAACAAGGATCCAGTATACTATACTTACAGCGTTGCATGCACCTAAGCATTCCGATGAGCCCTCTCACATAGGGACGCCGCCACATGCTGCTAACATTTATCTTTTGTAACCATTCGATAGACGTGTGGTCACTGGTCAGACTCACACTATTCTATAGTATATTCTAAATTGTGAAAGTCCCAACAGTCAAGCAAATATAGCACCTTTTGTATACGAATATAGCCCCTATTCATGCAAGGATTGCATAGATTTTATACAAGTCCATTTACATATAATAGGATGCATGTATACTGATAATAGATACAGTAATAAGAATTAGAGATACACCTTACAGAATAGAAATATCTATTTCGTAATTGAATATATACATACATATAGAATTAAAGATATAAAAAGCCAAGGTATATCCTTATATGAGGTTTCTTATGAACACAGCAGAATTCACTAGCAAATACTATATAGACCGCCGCGGTTCTCATTCCCGAAAATGGGACGGTGAGCATTTAAAATTCAGTCGCACCGACCTATTACCATTATGGGTGGCAGATATGGACTTTATGCCACCCTCAGTGCATCCAAAATGCCATCTGTAACTATGTGAAAGCCAATCCGTTAGGTTATACTATGACAAATCCAAATTATATAGAGGCTGTTATAAGCTGGTATAAACGCCGTCACCATTGTAAGCTTCAAGAAGAATGGCTTACAAGCGCCCCCAATGTAATTACTGGTATTATGTGGTGTATTGGGGCTTTCACAAAACCAAACGATTCCATCGCCGTTCTAAGTCCTGTATACGGCGCCTTTGATACGAGCGCCAGCGATGCACAACGTCAAATCATCGCTGTTCCCATGATGCGTAACAAAGATAATCGCTACACCGTGGATTACGATGCATTTGAAAAGGCTATCACCGAACATGATGTGAAGCTGTTCATTCACTGCAACCCACACAATCCTGTGGGGCATGTGTGGACGGAAGAGGAGATGGACCGATTATTTAGTATCTGCCAACAGCATAATGTGCTCATCATAAGTGATGAAATCCATCAAGATCTCATCACAGGACCAACAGCCTTTACATCAGCCTTAACCGTAAAGAACGGAGCCTATGCAGATAACATGATTGCCATGTCCTCCTTGTCCAAGTCATTCAATATGGCTAGCTTGCACCACGCAGAGGTTATCATTCCTAACGAAAAGCTACGAAGCCAATTCAACGCCTATAAAGCTCATGTATACCATACGGACTCAGACGTTATTGCCGAAACTGCCATCACAGCAGCCTACACTCACCCAGAGGCCGAAGCATGGTTAACAGATGTACTGGCCATGGTTCGTGAAAACTATGAATATCTATGCCGAGAGCTTTGTACGGCATTACCAAAAATCCGCATCAGCCCTATGGATGGCACCTATTTAGCGTGGATTGACTTTAGTGCCTATGTAAAGCCCGAAGATATGCACGACCTATTCGAAAACAAATGCCGCCTCGCACCAAGCTTTGGCGAATGGTTCGGAGGTGAAAGCTACGCAACCTTTGTACGTCTGAACTTGGCTACAAGCCTAGAAAATATAAAAAGCGCTACCCACAGCATTATTAGAAATATTTAATATATCAGCCATATTAAGCATAATAATTGTATTTAATCATACTATCCCTACACAACCTTAGTACATACAGGGATGTATGTGCGGTAAATTATGAGGGCATACAAAAGACTGCTCTACCACCAAATCGTGTAGAGCAGCCTCTTTTCTATATATGTCTCATATATGTTACCTATTCAGGTTACCACATATATAGGGTCTTATTTAGTTCTAGCGAAATGATCTTTTGCAAATTGCATGTCTTGTACGAGTTCCAATGTACCAATATAGTTATTGTTTTGGTCACGAACAGCCATGTAATTGACATAGAAAGGACGGCCTTGCTTTTCAAGCCATACTGCTACATTATCGCGATCACCTTTACGGAAGGAATCAATAATACCACGTACGATTGGTTCTACCTTTGGCGGATGGCAGGAATACACATCGCGACCGATAGCTGTCGTAGGGCGTTTAAAGACCTTTTCACCATCGTTGAAGTAACGGTTAATATCTTCGTGATCAACGAAGGTTACTTCCATTGGCATTGTATTAAGCATGGCATTTAATTGATCCACAGTCAAGCTACCACCAATTAGAGCAATGGTATTATCATCGCCACTTGCTTTTGTTGTTTGTGTTGCTAATGCGGTTTCAGCCTCTGACCAAGCAGTGCGTTTTACCCCAAAAATTTCTTCATATTGCGCTGTATCTTTGTAGATTTGGTACCACTCTTCAGTACTGAAGTTTTTCTGCACAGATTGGGAACAAAATATTTTGTTCTTTATAGATCATTTCTTGCGCACGTGTAAGAAGCTCATCAAAACGTCTATACCAATCATCTACGCTTTGGCTAGACTTAGCTAAATCACCTAGTTGGTCCCGAATATCACCATCAACAGTCCACATAACCATAGATGGACCAGAAATATCATAGGCTACTTTCAAATGCGGATACAAAAGGTCACCCTTCTTAGCATAGTGAACAGATACTTGACGCACTGCATTTACATCATCAACGGTTGCCGTTTTATCTGCCACCTTAGGTCGAATGGATTCAATTAACGCATCAAGAGCCTTGTTCTCTTCTGTTAATTGATGGAGTGGATGTCCTACAGTTTCAATCAAGGACACCACACTTTTACTCTTTTCTTGAGCCTCTAACACAGCCTCAACCTTAGCATGTTCTGACTCCATTTGTTCATGAATGGTAGAACCGTGGAACAAGGCGGAGTGAAGGTCACATAATTGTTGAACCTCAGCTAACGGTGTACCTTCACGCATAAGACCTTGTTCAGCTTTCATAATTTCACTAGCCTCAACATGGGCGAATTGACTAGCAAAAGTCTTCACGAACGGCACCAAGGTCTTCGCCCGTACCCTCAAACGTTTCAAGAAACCTTTAAGTTGCTCTACACGTTCGCTATCTTGAACGATATCTTCAACCTTAGCTCCGGAATTCTCGTCAGTGTTAGCTGGCGCTGTAGTAGATGTCTTTGCACTGGTTTCTGCTCTGCATTTCTTTGCAACTGTGTCTAGATGCTACGTTAGCAGATGCGTCCGTAACATTAGAGCTTTGTAGTCGCTTCAGTAGGTGTCACACCAGGATGCACCGTAGTTTTCGCATCATCACCCGATAAGTTTTGGCATGTCACCTTCTAAGGTAAAACCTGCTTTCATAAAAAGCACCCACGATATCAATCATGGATACACCCTTCATCTTAGCCCCTTTTGGGATAGTCATGATTTTGCCAACAGAATTCAACATCACCTTATTTGTGATTTCGCTGAATCCTAATTTCTTCATAATCTCTGTTACTTCAGGATATTCTTTTACCAAATCATATACAGATTTGGATAAATCTAATTTCTTTTCCATTTTGTTCCCCTCGTGTCAAAAATCTTTTATAATATACTTACTGATATTAATCAGCCCCTATACGTAAAAATCTCGTATACAAGGCTATCTATTTACTGTGAAAGGTCTGTATATAATGACCTATGGTTCTATGATAAACGATATCGATTAGAAAAATCTGTATCCGTGGCTATACTTTTGAAAGTTATTTATAAGAATGAATAACAGTAATAAAACACCGGATAATCGATCATGTAGACCAACTATCCGGTATTTACGTTACATTATATTATTATGCCTGTTTCTGTTTCTGTTTCTGTTTCTGTTTCTGTTTCTGTTTCTGTTTCTGTTTCTGTTTCTGTTTCTAACAAGTGTACCCCTTAATCATGGTGTGGTTTCAATGCTTTTTCGTAGTTTTCAGAAACTTTTGTCCCAGTTAATAACGCGGAAGAATTCTTGATATAGTCTGGACGACGGTTTTGGTAGTGCAGTAGTATGCATGTTCCCAAACGTCTAAACATAAAATTGCTTTTTTACCTTCCAATAAAGGATTATCTTGGTTTGCAGAGGATGTCACTTCTAACTTGCCATCTTTATTAACTACAAGCCAAGCCCAACCAGAGCCAAAGCGTGTGGCTGCCGCAGTAGAGAAGCTTTCAACAAAAGCATCGTAGCCACCAAGCTCAGCGTCAATAGCCTCTTTCAAAGGTCCTTGCAATTTAGAAGTATCTGGTTTTTGTCATAATTTCCCAGAACATGGTGTGGTTCTTGTGACCCCCACCATTGTTGATAACTGCTTGACGGATATCTTCTGGCACATTAGCAATATCGCCGAGAATGCAGTCTACACAACCATACGCAAGATCCGGATATTTCGCGATGGCCGCGTTCAAATTATTAACATACGCTTGATGATGCTTGTCATGATGCAATTTCATTGTTTCAGCGTCGATAACAGGCTCAAGGTAATCATAAGCATACGGTAATGGTGCGAGTTCGAAAGGTTTCATAGTAGTCCTCCTTAAATTTAGGGGCATAGAACAATGCTAATTATTTCGTATCATCGTTCTTGTGAAAGCGATTCGATGCACCTGCATCGGTAGTATAGAATCAATCTACTAGCATAGCATATACTTCAAGAAGAGACGTATTATCCTAACTTCAACCAGAAGTTAAGATATACTTTTCAACCAATAAATTGATATGAATTATCATTCTTTATCTAATTGTACACATTATATAGAAAAACGTCAATATAAAACACTAACATAAAAAGGCCATGGGAGCTCCCACAGCCTTTCATTAGTTGATTGTTGTGTGACTTTTTACTCAGCAATAACACATAGTTCTACATAAAAACATATACCAATATATACAAATTATTCGACAATGCACTGACACATTTTCATAGTTGTTAGTGCCGCTTGATGGGACTCCTCTGTTACACCAGCACAACAGCTCGAATCGATGTGAATCGGAATCTCTGGCAAAGCCTGCTTTCAACATAATCGCATTGGAAACAACACAAATATCGGTACACAAGCCGATAAGTGTAATAGATTCAATAGGATTTACTTTATCCATGCCCTCTAACCGAGTGAGCAGTTCAAAAGAAGCAAAGTTTGGTTTATCTACAAAGGATACGGGGCTCATAATTGATCGGCCTTCTGCAGCCTCGATCAAGCCATCCACAATATGCCAGCCCTCGGTATTTTTAACGCAATGTGGCACTGGTAAAAGCTTTCCTTCTTGGTGTTCCAGTAATCTCTATCATGCGTGTCACGCGTAAAGATAATAGGGCCATCAAAGCTTTCAATTTTCTTACGCACATTATCTACGATTAACTGTGCTTGCGATGAACCAAGGGCACCATCTACAAAATCATTTTGCATATCGATTACTACTAGAACCTTTTGCATAGCTCCTCCTGTATATAGGCTACAAAAACAAAGTACTTATTTCCAATCAATATTATTTATACTCTTTATTCTTTATAACATCAATAGTATCTAGCAACTCTATACATTGTTATCAAGTTGTTGTGAAAGTGTCATCAAATTCTTGTCAAAGTGTTATCAATGAGTCATCGAAGCCCATCTCATACTTTTATCGACAAGTAGATATATGACGGACTTCTATTCTTCTGCTATAGCATGTTGCACGCGATTTGGTTCATTATGTGCCAATTTTTTCCTGCTAGCTGCTGCTACAGCACCTACTAAATCATCGAGGAATGTATACAGCGTCCCCTTCTTCGCTATCTAGTTTTTGATGATACCTGGCTTCACCTTGTCTAAATAGCCATAGTTTGTAAAAGCCAATGGACCCATATAAATTAACGATGGAAAAGGCTAAAATTTCATCAATCCCATACAGGCTTTCATCATTAGCAACAATGCGTTGCAATGGCTGAGATAATTTATTCTGCTCCGTTAACTTATCAAGCTCTACACCCGTAATAATCGCATTATGCACCTCGCGTTTAGATAGTACAGAAGCCACACTTGTGCGACACTCTTCTAGTTTTAAATTCGGCATATACGGTTTTTGTACGTAAAAAACAAGCTCTGCAATGTCATCTAATGTGACACCACGCTCAGCGAGAAGATCATAAGTATATTTCTCTAAATCTTTCGTAGTTTCCATAAGCCCTCCTTTATCGTTTCTTAGAATTAGTATCAGGTAGCATGACAATACTAACGGGAATCGTTACAACAAGCGCTTCATCAGTATCAACATGTTTAGTATTCCAAGCCGCTTCTTTAGCAGCCTCCTCAAAAGATAGGGTACGCTTCACGATCTAGTTTCAATTATTAGGACCTGCTTCAACAGCTACAATATTACCCTTATCATCCGTCTTAACCTCTATAGGAACGATTAATGTTCCATCTGCACTCGTTTCAAAAGCCTCTGGTGGAATGATCACGTTATAAGAAATCTGTTGTTGCAATTCATAATTACGCTTGTCCGCAGGCTTTATATCTGCAGCTATAGAACTAATAGGACTCATCACAGACACTAATAAAGCCAACAATATAACACGGTTAAACATAGTTTCCTCTCATCTAAATACTCTCATACTATATGCATTATAAGTTGATTATACGATGAAAAATCCTACCGAACGTCTCGATAGGGATTTTTATTAGATTCATTATATAAATATATTCTATGAAAGTCCTAAATTATTATAATTGATACGCTTTCAATTATAACAATTGTTTAGCAGATTGTACGTGTAATACTAGAACACGATTGATAAAAGGATATTCTGCGTACATTTTATCAAAGATTTCACCTTCAGTTAGGGAAGGATGTAGTACATTCCAAACGGAAACCCGTACCTTGATAACCGTTAAAGCCTTCTACTTCACGAGCACCCAATGTAACGATAGCGCGATTATTCACTTTCAAATCGTTCTCTGAGCTAGTCAAACCGAGCTGCAGGCACCCAAAGATCATCGCCATCAACCTTCAAATATGAATTCCATGTATTAGTAACATGCGCTTCATTATTCGCCCACGTTGTAATCGATACAACACCTTCATGCTTTAATACTTCTAATAATTTTTCTGGTAACATGGATACATTCCTCCATTATAAAAATCAAATGTTATACAGTCATTACACCATCATCGTACCATAATACACTCTTAATTAATAGTGATTTTCATTACGACCAAGATTTATAGTATTGGAATATACAAAACCTCCGCCCCATGAGAGGCGGAGGTACTCATAATATACATCATATAAAACTTGGTTACATTATATCTTCTTAACCATTTCGGATTTTAATGCCATCGCACCGAAGCCATCAATTTTACAATCGATATCGTGACCATCGCTTGCATCGGTGATGAGGCGAATATTTTTTACACGCGTACCTTGTTTTAATACGCCAGCGCCTTTTACTTTGAGGTCTTTTACAACAACCACTGTATCGCCATCAGCGAGCTCATTGCCGTTAGCATCGCGAATGATACCCGCTTCAGCTGCAGCTTGCGCATCGGCCGCTGTCCATTCGTTGCCACACATAGGGCAGATAAACATATGACCGTCTTCGTATGTGTACTCGTCGCCACACTTAGGGCAGTTAGGTAAATTTACCATTTAGATCTCCTTTGTTTATTACATAATGAAAGTATTATACCATACCTTGGAAACCGGGCTCTATATTAATATGATGACCATTGACTCCAGATTGACGATATACGCCAATCTCATTATAATGTAATAAAGAGATAGTCGACGAGTGGTTCCGTCAGGCTCATCCCAAAACATTATAAAGCACGAAAAATGGCCTTTCGTTTTCAGCTACCAGTTGGTAACGAAGGGCTATTTGTCGTTATTACGACAAATCAGCACTATCAATGCTCCAAAGGAAATAACGACAGTTAAGATCCCGAGGACAATCATGATGACTTCATAAGCATTCATAGGCTTTCACCCCCTTCAAAGAAAAAGGGTGGCCCAACCTCGTTCGACTATCTTACGTTCATTATAAACCGAACTTATGTTCTATGCAATAAAAATCTATTAATAAATATTAGTCTATTTATAACTAACAAGGAGACTCTTGATAGAGTCTCCCCTTTTATTCACATACCCTCGTAGTGTTAATTCTTAAGAAATAATCAATATATTGATTATAAAATAAGATAAACCTAACGTTTAAGACTAAGTACGGCAATACTTAGACACGTTAGGTTTATCAAATTCATAATTCTTTGATGAGCCCTAACGCCTAGAACACGTTAATTGGCTCTTTTGTACTTATAGTATAGTCTGAATTCTAAAGACTGTCAATTTACTATCCAAGTCTTTTACGCAAGATCGCATAGAGTATCATGCTAATAATAACGCTCATAACAGCTTGAATAGTATTAGTTAAAATACTGGCAATGGCTACGCCTGGGTCGAATACAAAATATTCGGCGATAAAGTAGCCAGCTACGATAACAATACCACCTAGGATAGTTGCTACCAAGGCAGAGGTAGTTGTCTTATTCTTATAGACAGTACCGACAAGATAGCCTTCAAGTCCTTTCACCACAAAGGTGATGGGTACAAAGACTACATAGCCGAGAAATAAATCGGCTAGCGCCGGGCCGATAGCACCAATATAGGCGCCATATTTTCGACCTAATAATAGAGCTGACGTCATAATAACGACATCTCCTACATTGAAATAACCGCGAATGCCAGGTACTGGAATTTTCGTGTACATGGTAAACAATGTTGCGAGGGCAATCAATACGGCTGTGAGTACTAACGCAGACGTAGTACTGCGGGTTTGAACGTGTTGCATAGCGTCCTCCTTATAAAAGAAAAATAGATATGCGATAAAATACACTGCATATCTATACTATATACCTTTATAACAACACCCGCAAACAGAAGGAATTAATAATACACTCTTCCCAACATTTATCGTTATTTACGTTTAGAATAGGTGCTCTTCACTAGACTTTAACTTAATATAGCTACCATTTTACTATACAGATTCTCTCAACCTGACGATGATTAACAAGAAAGGAACTAGCCATGAATATTTTAATCATTTACACCTATCCTAATCATCAAAGTTTTAATGACGCTATTCTGAAAGTAGTGCAACAGAATCTTTCAAAGGACCACAATGTGAACACCTTGGATTTATATGAGAAACAGTTCGATCCTATATTGCGATTTGATGATACGCACAAACGTCGAGATTTAAGCACTGTGCCGAACATGGAAAAAGTATCGTAACTTAATTACTTGGGCAGACCATTTCATCTTTATCTACCCAATTTGGTGGAGTGGTATGCCGGCAATGCTCAAAGGCTTTATCGATCGCGTATTTACAGCGGGCTTTGCCTATTCATATGGAAAAAGAGGGCTTATAGGTCATTTACAGGGAAAATCCGCCTGGATCATCACCACCCACAACACTCCCGCCTTTTTGACACCGTTTATTCAGGACTATGGCAAGGTATTGAAAAATCAAGTTCTGAAATCCTGTGGCATTAAACCCGTTACACATACCCAGTTGGCGGGCACAGAAAACAGCTCGGACGAAAAACGCCGGCGTTTCTTAGACAAAATCGCTAATATCGCCGGCAGTATTTAACATTTCTAGTATACTATGATTTTTTACCAAAGATTACTTGGTTACCAAAATCACAAATAAATTTACATTAGACTGCTTACAGTTTGCTCTAAGTCAAAAACAAGCTGTATACGAAAACCTTCCCAATTACATAGATATTACTCTTCAAATCTCTCTTCTACATTGTAGAGAACCTCGCAGTCACAACCGCCACCTTCGTTGACGATCCAGTCTAATACGATTTCTACATCTACCTTTTGTTTTTCCAAGAATTCTCTAGTGAAAATCAAACTATGATCGCAACCGTCATTTTCCTCTAATTTCTCGTCTACATAATCAAATAATTGCCAAAATAACTCTTCATCCATTGGCAAACTATCTTTAAAAGATTGCTTTTGCTCATTAGCATAAGCCTTTAGTAATTCCTTTTTACGCGCTTTTATCCATGATAATAATTTCCTTTTATGAACTTAACAAATCGATACAAGCACATGCCTATTAGCTTCAAGCACTTGTTTATAAAAGCGTTTCATTTGCTCGAAATCATGAATAAGTTCGTCTCTGATTTCTTCCTCTTCCTCATCGTAGTCCCAGATATTTGGATATAGCTCTGCCTCTTTGCAGGCTTTCATATCAAAAAATTCCAGAGCATTTTCAATATCAAACTTCTCTAAGGCCACCACGATATTGGCTAAATGATTGTGTTCTGTATATGCTACATAGTCTGATACATCCTCCACAGCCGTTACGCCTAATACCGCTTGGCTAAGAGGGTTATTGTCGTCCTTATGGTCAGTTCCTACTCCGGTAAGCACGAAATGGAGTACATCCCACATCTTGTCGATATCAAGCAATAACTCATCATTTTCTCCCCACTCTTCAACGCTATCAAGGATTCCCTCTTCTTCTGAGCCCATCGCCTTAAGTTCTTTTAAATTCGCATCGCTTAAACAGCTATAATTTGCAATTAATCCCATAGCCCATAACCTCCTAATCCTGTAATCTCAGTAGATATGTAATAATCTGCTATCCCCTTAGATATTTAGTACTCTATCTCTCATTTAGTACTCTATCTCTGTCAGTAAGTCTAGTAAATTAGCTTCTCCTTCATGAGATTTATCTAATAACGGAATAGCTAATAAAAAGCACTTGCAGTGAGTAGTAATAAAAGCTAAAGAATAAATCATCAGGGAATACGTCTTCTTCCTCATATCTAAGAACATCTTCGTCTTCATCGTATTCTTCAGACCAAAGATATTCTTCGTTGAGCATATCCTCAAAACACGGTAGAGGATCAGCATGTTCCAGTAGAAGACCATCTCGGATACACTCAGCAATCACAGAAAATAGGTCTACCAATTGTTCTGCTAAATACTGAGCTACTTTATTCTGAGTTCTCTCTTCCTGGGCTTTCTTAAAAATACGAAACAAGAAAATCATGGCAAATGGTGTAGCATGCCACAACGTCGATTGATGCTCAATATTCATTGCTAACGCCTCACCAGCCGCATCAACAGCATCAATACTTTTCATACTCCACAACACATCAAGCTCTGTAGGAAAATCTGTGGCACGACCGTAAGTTGTGGTTAACCGATGCCACGGTATATCACTGACTTTCACAGTTTCTATATATTGTTTCGTCACAGTATCCATTATAGTTATACCTTTAGCATTATATATACGCCACCTATTAATGCGTTTACCCCATAATTATTTCTGAATAACCTTTTTCACCAGTTCATAGGTGTCTATGAGACGCAGTTTTCCTATCCTAGGATTATCTGTAATCTCCTCATAAATATCTTCCAACATGCCTGCTGGTGCTAGTTTCCACAATTTACACGGATATAGTTCGACGTTCCCTATGATTTCTAAATCGTCTAGCAATAGGCCTAGGTCTTTATGATTAAACCAACAATCTGTATCGATACCGAAATTTGTATTATCTTTCCGGCAGGCGATTTTACTGTTTAAAAACTGCTCCATTGTAGGTTTTTCTTCTTGTAAAAGTCGCGTACAGGCTAAATGATATTCGATTTTCCGCGGTGATTGATCCACGTCAGATACAAAGACAGCACCATAGTCATTTTCAAACTTAACAGCTAATACGTCGCCCACCTTAAAATGAGTTTCTCTCCTCGTTTTAGATTTACGAACCTTAATAGGCTTTGGATTTTTCACTTTGTAGCTGTACTGCTAACTTATCTAATACCTTTTGGCGCTGTTTAAGGGCCTTACTATCGATGTCTAGCCAAAAACTCATGAGGGCCCTTAGCAATTACGTTTAATGCCTTCTCTTTAACGTCATCTGGCAGATGCCCTATCTTCCACAGCGAATAGGCCACAGCAGTCCAATAAATTTCTGTGTAAAACTCATCAGTACAAAAATTTTGTTCCTCACCTAAGATTTCAGAAATTATAGTATCGACACTGATACCATCCTTGTACCCGCTCAACAATAGCATTATAAATATCATGACCGTCATCGCTGTCTATGATCTTTACTCCATCAATTGCCATACGATTCTCCTATTACAACACAAAACCTCTTGAAACACTCTTTTATTGCTGATTATTTTCCCATTTTACATATTAAAAGAATAGACCTTCATAAGGTGTAACACTACCATCTTCTTCATGGTAAAAAGCCTTGGTATACAGGTTCTCAGTGTGCTATCATCGTAAAACTTTTTGCAGTAGCAATGCCAAGTTTGTTTCGGAAGGCATTCTAGCACCTTAACAACATATTCCCATTTATCCATATCTGTATAGAATGTAATTTGATTATGTCGCTCATTGGCATAGCCTTCGAGTGTAGATATATCCGTATATTGACTGGAGTCACAATAATCATGCCAACAAATGCTATACACCAATAAATAAATTAAATCATCTATACTTTCAACTATGCGACCACATTCTCCTTCGCTACTCATATAACCGATAGAGCCATCCTCTAGTTGATGATATTCACCACCGGCACCATCACGAGCGAAAAGCCTTTCCATCCATAGAAAAGGTACATTTTCCTCAATCTCATCACGTTCCGTAGGTTCATCGAGCAAAAAGAAATCAAATAGAGCATCAAAATCTCTTTGCCAAGTTAGAATCTTCATGTAATATTTTTAAATAATCCATATTGTTACCTCTTATAGATTCTTTATTCTCTCTATTTCATCTCTTATTTTCTCGTAATTCTAACAACGCAGAAACCTCGCTCATACTGAGATTAAACATGTTGCTTTCTAAATCAATGGGTACAAAATAATAACAAACTATATCTGCACCAAACTCATCTTCTAGCTTTAGCCATTCTGTCCCTGAAAGCACAGTAAATCCGAGCGTATCATCGCTAAGGCTTTCAGCAAACCAGCGCACCTCATAATCAGGTTTAACAGAAGTCGTTGAAATATTTGATAGTCACATCCCGGTCTTTCTCATCACCGTAGGGGAATTAGCAATTTTTATTGCCCTTTTGTAGTACAATATCGTCACCATACTGCTTTTCCATTGCTAACGGTTTGAATGTCGATAGGCTCATCCATCATGTCATTAAAAATAGTTCACCACATCTTCGTCATCCTCGCGCCAGTCAATCCAGATGATAGCTTCGGAATCAAATAAAATCATCTAAATCCATATCATGACTAAAGAAATCTTTGACTAATTTATACATATCTTCCATAGTCTCTCTCCTGCATATCACTTATATTTTTTGGGTAGAATACAACACCAGTATCACCACTTTAAAACAACTCTATAAGGTTTCGTATATCACATCTTGTTGAGCCGTAAAGTTTTCATCAAAAGGAACCAAAACATATAGATGTCCTGCTGGGGATTCTCCCACATCATAGCCTAGTACAAATGCATCGTAACAACCTGATTTATCCAGCATTATATCCGTTAGCGTTAGTACAACAGACTCTTCTTGCGGTATTCCCTTTTGTATGAGCCCCTTCGCCAGTTGGTCTAATTCATCTAATTGAACATATAATTGCTCCCATATTGATAGTGAAAGTACATCATCTTCAGTATAACCGGTACAACTAATATTAAGTTTTTTAAAGGCTTGTCCTACAGTCTCTAAACGATTAGTGCCCAATCGGCAAGATACAAAGTAAACACCATAAGGTTCTTCAAACCAGCTTTCAACATTCCATAATGTCATTAATTCCGATTTTCTCATTAGGACTCTCCATTAATTGATTATCCTGCAATATCTGCATCAACAGGGTTCCCATCCGCATCAATATGAGCTATGATACAGTGCCCCCAGAAGATATCGTCATCGTCATAATAGACCTCTATGGAGCCATCGTTACGAAACGCCAATTCGCCCATCGTAATACGCTTAGCAAATACGTCTGATGTAATCGGATCTTGAGCGTCATTGTCGAGCCAATAATTAGCGAGTTCTAACAAGGTCTCACTAATATATGCACTAATTCGTTGTTCAAATGCTTTGAAATTCTCGATTGTATTGAAAGCCGCCAATGCTACGGTACAGCTTTCATCAGAACCCTCATCTACATCAAGGGTGAATGCATAATCATCAATTCTGGCTGTGTAATATTGATACTCTCGATTTAAAAGGAAGTCACCCCTGTCGGTATGAAGGTATTTAGGGGTTTTCAAATACGTCGACAACGCCTCTAACTCACTATGTTTAGCATGCTCCTCTAATACCTCAAGCACATAATAGCGATTATTCCAAGACAGGCGCATATAGCCGAGGTCCTCTAATGGTTTTGCTTTCTTAACTAACAATTTATAGACCCCATGGGGCTCAAAAAGAATAACCCCATCTATCGTCAAGACCCTCAATAATCCACGTCAAAATGCCTTCGCTACGGTCAAGCACGCCCGTCCGAGTATCTAAGATAGCATCGGTAGACACTAATGGTCTATGGTACTTATCTAAATAAGGACTAGCCCCATTCGCATCACTGCGCGGCAATGCGTAGATTTCAAACTCTTCCGATTCAAACTCTGCTTCATATTCTGGTAGACGTACAATACTCATATGACTCTCTCCTATTCATCACAAGCGTTCAGCTACATCAATTCTATGTAATAGTTCTTTTCCTAGTTCTTTGGCTGTTTTGAATTCCTCATTTGAAAGCACCACAAGTACAAAGCTATCGGTTCCAATATCCATGCCTGCTAACGTATAGTTTTCCCATTTAGAATTAAGATCTGCACACCAGTCCATAATACATTGGTCTTCATCTAATATCGCTGTATCAATCGTTAGATTTTCGCCAGTATCTAAAGACTTGTTACGTATTAATTTCTGTACATTATGAATAAAATCCTCTAATTCACATTTACAGCTTAGCTCTACGGCATATCCTTTAGCTACTAGTTTCTCATAGAGGTTCCACCAACTATCTTCTAATTCTTCCATGGAACGCAACTTAGCCTTGGTCATAAACGATTTAGCTTGTTTAGCATCGCCTAGCAACAACGTTGCTAACTCTGTAAATGTAGGTCGCATCTGATTGATATCTAGATTCGCTACTTCCACACACGAACTACAATCAGGTAATCTGCGTTTCTTCACAAAGGCCCGCATCATCTTCACTGCATCAGGATAACTTACATCAGCCATACGATAGGTCTTACCATCTATGTCTAAGAATATATCTACTGCATCTGGTGTTTTTCCTACACGCGCTTTCATCGCAGTGCAACCATCGATGGCATGCGGTGGATACAATTCTATATACATGAAAAATCCATCATGCATGGCCTTTAGGGTATTATCTATTCCGACTATACTAAAACCGTTCCGATTATAATCGGGGCACTTCAAACGCCATTCTTCATAATTATCGAAAAGTTTTTCTTGGATCCAATTGTAAAAGCTCATATAGACTCTCCACTATGTATACTGCCGTTTACATATAATGTTTAACTGAATATGTAACTAAATATGTAACTGAATATATATATCTTAATTATATCATTATTATGAATACTTATCATAAAACTTATGTTTAATTAGCATATGAATAATTTTCTGATAAAAGCAGGTTTTCAAACCTATTCTGCTCTATAGAAACGGTGTTTTAAATTTCAAAACCTAAAAAGAGCCAAGAATTAAATCTTGGCTCCTAAAAAGGCATAATACTAAAAACATATGCTCATTAATTATTTTTGGTGCGCCTAACCGGAATCGAACCAGTGACACGCAGTTTAGGAAACTCTTTGCTCTATCCTACTGAGCTATAGACGCATGTATACTTTATTATATCGTTTTTAATAAAAGTATACGCAAGGCGTCCTTATTGTTGTAGGTATTGGTTATTCACTTGTTTTTGTTCTTCTGGGCTTAGGTTTTGGTAGCCTTTCGCTAGTGCACTTACCCAGGATCCGTAAGCAGGGTTTGGAAATACTACAAAGGTAGTACCAAAGTCCCTCTTTATGATTGTCGATGATGGCATTTCGTTCAGCTAAGGTCTTACCTTTTGTGCCAATAGGAAAATCACCGGCGTTATCGCCCATATATACAACGACATAATATTTTTTAGCAATCATATCAAAGCGAGGTTGTTTATCCGAGTCTTTTTCAAATAGTAGCACATGGTCTTTATCGACAGATGGGAATCCTAACGCCTTAAAGTTTTGTACTGTTGCATCGTAGTTAACAGGTGCGTAGCGGTTGGAAACGTAGAAAAATTTCTCACCCTTTGTTTATGTACTTCATTTAGGAATTCAACAGCGCCAGGCATGGCTTTACGATTTGCCTTGATGCACGGCTTGACGCCACCAAGGAGCATCAAAACGACCATTACCATTTACAATGCTGCACCCATCAACTTGGTATTGTCCACTACGGTTTCGTCCGCATCAAGAACGATAGCTAAAGGTTTTCTTTGATGAGATGGATCAGTAACGGCCATCTTAACGGCATTTATTGCCACATTGTACCCTTGATACGCCAATGCTCTGTACTCCGCAGAGGTGCGCATCCATAGCAAGCCCATCGTTTCTGTGTCGGCTTGGTACTGTTGTTTTTGTTTGAGGGCTTCCTGTGCTGCTACATCATTAGTTACTACATTGTTAGCTACTGCATTATTAGTTACTGTATGATTTGCTGTAGCACTAACTTTATCATTCTTATCTGCTGTAACAGTAACAGGCTGAGCTGCTTGGGCTTGCATTACAATAGCTGCGGGAACAGAGTTATTTGCTTTCACCATCGCTAGAGAATTCGCCTGTACTACAGATCCAACACAAAAGGCTTCCTCCCATGCAAGCTACCGCCACATACCATGCAAACTACTAGATTTCATAACTGCCTCCTATTCACATGTAACATTTCGTGCAAATTCAACACATCATATATTTCTACATAGTTATACTAAAATCCTTTTTAAAATTTGTATATTTTTAATATAACAAAGGACCCTTTGCTACACATCATTGATGACTCTTAATTTAGATGTGTAGCAAAGGCCCTTTAAAGGATTTTATTTGTTTTTGTTTATAAGATAATTGGTATCAGTGTATAAAAATTTTGTGTGAATTTAGATTTTTATAGATTAGTATTTTGTATAAATGTGAAAGTGTTATTAGTTAAGAAAGTTCTTTTCAATCGTTAGTATTGTTTAGATAAACTATTTTTAATATTGTTTTAAATAGTATAGTTAGTCTTATTTTTACATCGCTAAAATCGATGTTCATGCTCAAGGCTTTCGCAACGCCTTCACCATAAGCAGGATCGCATTGATAGCAATGTTTTGCATGACGTTCTTTGATAAAATCAGGTACACCATTCATAGCCGCTGCGGTATTATCAAACAAGGCTTGTTGTTGTTCAGGGCTCATGAGGCGGAACAATTTACCTGGTTGTGTGAAGAAGTCAGAGTCGTCTTCATAGAAGTCATATTGGTAAGCTGGACCAGATACATCGAGAGGAGGATTTTTGAATTCTGGTTGTTCAGCCCATTCACCAAAGCTATTTGGTGCGTACCCAATTGTTGACCCATGGTTTCCATCTATACGACCTTGACCATCGCGATGATAGATATTTACAGGGCATTTAGCGGCATTAACAGGGATTTGATAATAATTTGCCCCTAGACGATAGCGTTGCGCATCGGCATAGGAGAACAAACGACCTTGAAGCATTCTATCAGGAGAGAAAGATACGCCTGGAATGATAGTTGTTGGTGCAAATGCAGCCTGTTCTACATCTTGGAAATAGTTTTCTGGATTGCGATTAAGTTCCATCACACTGACTTCAATCAATGGGAATTCGTCATGATACCATACTTTTGTTAAATCGAATGGATTGTATGGCATATTGTTAGCTTGTTCTTCCGTCATCACTTGGATGCATAATTTCATTTAGGGAAATCACCTCTTTCAATAGCCTCAAAAGAGGTCACGTTGGTGACTTTCACGGTCACTATTACCACCATTAGCCGCCTCAGCGTCGGAAAAGATTTTCAATCGGTTGTTGGCAAACCCAATGGAATTTAACCCATACGCGCTCATCGTTTTTCGTTAATAAGGCTGTATGTATGACTACCGAAAACCATGCATTGTGCGATAAGATTTAGGAATACCACGATCACTCATAACGATTGTTACTTGGTGGATTGCTTCTGGTAAACTAGTCCAGAAATCCCAGTTTGCTGTCGCATCGCGAAGATTTGTTTTTGGATTCCGTTTTACAGCACGGTTCAAGTCAGGGAATTGCAATGGATCGCGGATAAAGAATACAGGTGTATTGTTACCTACGAGGTCCCAGTTCCCTTCTTCCGTATAGAACTTTACGGCAAAGCCACGAATATCGCGCTCTGCATCGGCTGCACCGCGTTCACCGGCAACTGTAGAGAAACGCACGAATAATGGCGTTTGCTTGCCCACTTCAGAGAAAATTTTTGCTTTCGTATATTTTGTAATGTCATTGGTTACTGTGAAAGTACCAAATGCACTGGATCCTTTAGCATGCATACGGCGTTCAGGAATCACTTCGCGCTCAAAATGAGCTAATTTCTCCATGAGCCAAACATCTTGCATCAATACAGGACCACGTTTACCTGCTGTAGCAGAATTGCGATTATCTGGTACGGGAGCACCAAAGGCTGTTGTTAGTTTCTTTTCATTATTCATGTTACAAACTCCTACTTAGAGATCCAAATGAAAGTAATTTACTTTACATAATTTTTAGATTATACATCTCAATTAAGATAAATATTATTAACGGATAATTATTATCCATTAATCTGTAATTAGAATAACACAAATTTTTAACATAACAACCCTAAACCTTTTATAAATCTTGTATACACGATATCATTTATAATTTTAAAATGAGAATTTCAATGCTATATATTTAAAACCTATTAAGATATAGCTATAAAAAATACGCAAACAAAAAACACCTTTGTTTTCTACTAACTTGTAGATCACAAAGGTGTTTTTCATTCAATTTATGCTGGACGACTCCAGTCAACTTGTACGTCGATTGCTTCCCACATACGTGTTAAAAAGCTAACTTAAGGTTATCCAAAGATTCTAATGGTTTTACGGTCAACCGTTCATACGTATCAAGACCTGTAGCATGCTCAATAGCATGTTCATTATTCAAGTAAAGCGATTACCTTATCGACCCACTCTTGTTCAGGTAAATCTACGGACACTGTTTTGTTTCTGTGTCATAGGACAAGAAACCATTACTGTTTACGCCATAATGGATGGCCACACGAAATAAACTCATATCTATACCTCTCTTGCGGTAATTTATTAACACTACACTCATATTGTAACATGAACAATTATATTAGCGAAAGTATTCAATATAAACTTTATAAGTCCTTTTTGACGGTCTTTTTAGGTCCTTCAATAGATGGTTGTATATCTGTAACTGTAGACCGATCAGCCTTTTTAGTCGAGCCTGCATCAACTTTAGTAGATACCCCATCCTCTGACCAAGCTGTGCATCCACTGCCGCTTTCAACTCTGGACCGTTTTCTGCGTATTCCATTGTCTCCGTGAAAGCGTTACATAATGCCCCGCTCATGACAGCGGTCTCCCTGAATTTAGATTCTAAGAATCTAATACACTAGCTAACTTATCTTCCGTTTTCATCCTGCGGAGATTCAAAGAGACTATCCTGCATAGGAACCCTCCTCATCGAGGCCACTCACAGTAAGGCCCTAACAAACGGATAGGGCCAGGTGGATCCATACAGGTAATCCCTTTAAAACTACTACATTTAAAAATTCGTAGACTTTACCTTTGTAGTGGCCCTAACGGTTCCGTATCTTTCTTAGACTCTTTAGGCCGCTTACTCGTCTTATCCTGCATCAATTTATTCCACAGAATCAATGCTGTTTCGAAAAATACATGTTCCTGGTCTGATGGTGTATCTAAACGTTTTTGTCTTGATACGGTAGTAAAATCATCGTAGCGAACCTTAATAGATACAGTGTGTCCATGAAGGCTACGCCTCTAAGCCGTTTCGATAGACGGTTCGCAAAAGTACCTAAACTCTAATTCAATAGCACGGCCCTCTGTGAGATCTTCTTCGTAGGTTTCCTCCGCTCCAATTGATTGTATCTTGCGTTCTGTTTCAACAGGTCTATCGTCGATACCATTCGCCAGCTCCCATATGCGCTTTGCCTGATTCCCCACGAGAGGAATTAAACTGCTTTCATCAGGCAAAGACTGAATATGACGCATCAGGTGAAAGCCACCGGCTTTTCAAAAATTTTCTCTGTCCGAGGACCAACACCCCAAATACGTTTAATCAGGCAAAGGAGCCAACACCTCACGACCGTATGGGATGACTACAAGACCATCGGGTTTATCTAAATCAGAGCCAATTTAGCAAGAAATTTATTGGGTGCTAAGCCTGCAGAGATAATAAGTCCTGTTTTCTCGAATACACGATCTTTAATGGCTCGCCCTAGCGCTTTAGGGCCACTATACATGGTAGACATGCCGCTCACTTCAAGAAAGGCTTCATCAATAGATAGAGGCTCAATATAAGGGGTGAATTCTTTCATAATGGAAAAAATTTGGTTCGACACCTCTTTATAGCGATCCATTCGAGGATATACATAAATCCCATCAGGACAGAGTTTCTTAGCCCTCGAGATTGGCATCGCAGAGTGAACACCAAATTTTCGGGCCTCATAGAACAGGTAGCTACGACTACCACGTGAAGAAAGACCACCCACGATTACAGGGGTGGCCTTTATACTCTGGATGATCCAGTTGTTCTATGGACGCGAAGAATGCATCCATATCAACATGCATAATCCAACGTCTCATTGTTACGCTTCTTTTTCGTGCTCAGAAATGCGGCAGTATTTAATTTGCGCGCAAATGCACTCATCTTTAGTTTTGTATAATTGAGGGAGAATATCTAAAATATCCGCAAATGTAGCTTCATTAATGGAGTAACGCGTCCATAAACCATTACGTTGAGAGTTAACTACACCTGCATCAATTAAGATTTTCATGTGGTAACTCAACGTAGATTGAGACAAATTGAAGCTCGCTAAAATATCGGCTGCACATAATTCATTGCAAGACAACATATCGATGATGTGTAATCTTGTTTCATCGCTTAATGCCTTAAAAATCGTCGCTAAACGTTCGTAAGAAACTTCAACCATATCTTTAACTCCTCAGATCCTTATCAAAAAATATCAATCTACTTCTTGGTACTATTATATACTATTTCTTAATGTAAATCTATCTTTATATTTGTATCTTAATAATTTATTATGAATACAAAAAAATTATAAATAAGTAAATTTTCGCCCTCATTATAAACTAATTTAAGCACGTAGCTATTTGTATAAAATGAATATTTTAAACAAATTTTTATTTGATAGATTTATTTGGATATACATTTTCTCTGTATATATAACAATTACACTCTATTATTTGTTATATATTTCTCGATATGCTCACACTTTAATAACTATATAGCATACTTGATATACCGCACTACTGTAGCAACCTAAAGGATTAGATATAAGGATCCACGTTTGTATTCTGCATCCATTCAATACAAAAGACCCTCTGTGAGGGGTCTAATCTGTATAATTCTATAAATCGATTGCATAGCAAAAATGTTAAAAATATATAACACTCTATCAATGCTACCAAATGCAAAATTTTCTATTATATCAAATTAGTATAGCTTAGAATACATTTACTAGATCGATAGTTTGGTCATGGTTAGGACCAACAGATACAATGCCTAAAGGCACGCCTGTTACTTCTGCAATACGTTCTACATATTTACGAGCATTTTCAGGCAATTTATCATATTCACGGATACCAGAAATATCTGTTTCCCAACCTGGCAATGTTTCGTAAACTGCTTCGCAGGCTTCAAGATCTTTTAAGTTAGCTGGAAACCCTTCTACGTCTTTACCATTCAATTTGTAACCTACGCAGATCTTCAATTCTTTAAAGGTATCAAGAATATCCAACCGTGTAATAGCTAAGTAATCAAGGCTATTAAGACCTGCTGCGTATTTTACAACCATGAGGTCTAACCAACCACAACGACGAGGACGACCCGTTACAGTACCGAACTCATGACCAAGTTCACGGAGATTATCCCCAGTTTCGTTAAGAAGCTCTGTAGGGAATGGACCTGCACCAACACGTGTTGCATACGCTTTTACAACGCCAAAGATGTTTTTCAAGTAGTTAGGCCCCACACCAGCGCCTGTGGAAGCGCCACCTGCGATTGGATGAGAGGATGTTACAAATGGATAAGTACCATGATCAAGGTCGAGCATAGTAGCTTGAGCACCTTCGAACAATACCTTTTTATCCTCTTTTACAGCTTTAAGAACAGCTGCATTAGTATCTGTTACATAAGGTTTCAACGCTTCAGCGTATTTGATGTAATCCGCTAAGATTTCATCGTAGCTAACAGGTTCAGCATCGTATACCTTAGTAAGCATTTTATTTTTGAACTCTACATTGTACGCTAATTTTTTTGTTTAAATGTTTCCATATCATACAAATCGCAGATACGGATACCAATACGATTGATTTTATCAGCGTAGCAAGGACCAATACCATTTTTAGTAGTACCGATTTTAGCATCCCCTTTAGATGCTTCTTCCGCAGTATCTAGAGCGATATGGTATGGCATGATTACATGTGCACGGTTGGAAACTTGAAGGGATTTAGCAGATCTGCCTTGCTTTTCAAGACCTTCAATTTCTTGTAGCAGAACTTTAGGGTCGATAACAACACCAGTACCCACGATATTTTGTTTGTTATCGTATAAGATACCACTTTGGTAAAAGGCGAAGTGCAAACGCTTTTATCATCAACTACAACAGTATGACCCGCGTTATTACCACCTTGACTGCGCACCACAACATCCGCACGTTCTGCGATCCAGTCAACAATTTTACCTTTACCCCTCGTCACCCCATTGAGTGCCGATAACCATACTAGTTGCCATATCTATATCCTCCATATGAAAGTCTAAATAATCCAATATCATTATACAACAATGTTCGGATTCTGTGAAAGTATTTATAGTGCAAATTCAATCTTTAGTTTCTTCCCAAATGCATGGGCTATTTTGGTTCTTTTAACCAAAAACTCATCAATAAGCCTATAACACCTACCGGTATCAAGGTCATCAATGCCGTTTGTACGTCATAGATATCTGCTAGATGTCCTACATAAGGTGCCACAAGGCCGCCTAAGGTAATCCCAAGACCTAGCGTAATACCTGATGCAAAGCCTGCATTTTTAGCAAGGTATTTTTGACCTAGTACCGTAATTGGTCCGTATTGTGAGAATACACCAAAAGCCATCGGTATCATAGCACCAAAGAAGCCCCATATATTAGGTACAAAGATAAATACAAGTACAGATGGCAAGAAGATAAGATACCCTAAGCGCACGGTTTTTAGGAAGCCCAAACGGTCAGATAAGGCACCACCCATATAGGTAAGGACTGCCCCCATCGTGAAGTACGCAGTAAGGGCCAAACTAGATGCACCGGCTTCACCATTAATAACAGTAATATACAAAATAGGAATAAAAGATAGCCAATACAGAGAAGAGTATAGATCGAGAAGCAATCACAAAAAATAACTTACCGAAACTCACCCAATCATTTGTACCGGTACTAAGAACCTTAGCACGGCTTTCACGGTTACCAGTATCAGCAGCATCAGCAATATCAGTATCATCGGTATCAGCTTCACCCTCACCCATAAAGGCATATAGATATAACAATACACCAAGTAGAGCGATAATCGTAAATACCCAAAGGAATTGTCCCCCAAAGACATATACACCTCCGGCGAGGAGAGGTCCAAGTGCAAAGCCCGCACTGTCGCCGACTGCAAAGCGACCCATGGCGTTACCGATTTCATGAGATTGCGTACGATTTACAAGAAGAGCCGCCTCGGGATGGAATAACGCGGCCCCTACCCCGGCCAAGAGCGACAAAGCAAGAATCATTTCGTAACTCGTAGCCAATGCCATAGTGCTAATCGACACAAAGTCACCGTAAACCCAACAGGGAATAAACCAGGGTACGCGCCACCGATCTGCCACATAGCCCAATACGGGCTGTGCCACGGAAGCCACCACGGTATTACAGAAAATGATGGAAGCCGATTGATAATAATTAAGGCCAAAGTTAGCGATAAAAACGGTATGAGGGCAGCCAGCGAACCTTGACCAAAGTCATTAATACAGTGAAAAAAATAGGCGGTCCGTACTTCCGTATAATACGTTTCATATAACCTCCTAAAAACAAATAGATGGTTTCTAATGTAAGACGAGTATATAAAAAGCCTGCTAGAAAACTAATTTATAATTATCTGTTAAAATAATATACTTCTATCTAAAATGGCATATTGCTTTCAAAAACAAAAAGGGTAGATATAGCCAACACCTACTGCATGTACCATAGGCTTGTTGGTCTATACCTACCCTAGTCTTTCATATGTTATGTGGGAAGTACCCTACAATTATAGGCCAAAGCGAGCCATGATTGTATCTACATGTCTTAGCAATTTATATGGATCAAAGCATGCATCAATTTCCTCATCAGTCATGTACTTCTAATATTTTCATCAGCTTTTAAACCTGTTGCGAAATCTTTGCCTTCAAGCCAACGTTCCATAGCATGTTTTTGAACCCAACGATATGCTTCGTCACGTACCGCACCTTTGTCTACAAGATGTGTCAAAATTGTTTGGCTAAATACGAGGCCCCCTGTAAGGTTAAGGTTTTTAAGCATCGTTTCAGGGTATACCAACAATTTATCAATGGTTCGGATTGTTAGGTGCAACATATAATTTAACGCGATTGTCGCATCCGGCAAGATAACCCGTTCTACAGAGCTATGAGAAATATCGCGTTCATGCCACAACGCTTGATCTTCGTAAGCAGATTGTGCGTAACCACGAAGCAAGCGAGCCATGCCACAAATTCTTTCACATGTGATAGGGTTGCGTTTATGAGGCATCGCAGAGGAACCCTTTTGTTTAGGGCTGAAATATTCTTCTGCTTCGCGCACCTCTGTACGTTGTAGTGACGGATTTCTAAAGCGATTTTATCCAATGTGCCACCTACAACAGCAATAGTGGACAACAATTCAGCGTGACGGTCACGTTGCACCACTTGCGTAGCGATTTTAACAGGTTCAAGACCTAATTTTTCACACACATATTGTTCTACGAATGGATCGATATTGGAGTATGTACCAACAGCGCCAGACAATTTACCAACGGCAACGCTTTTACGCGCATGTTCCATGCGTTCAATATCACGTTCTACCTCTGCCATCCACAACGCCAATTTCAAGCCGAATGTAGTTGGTTCGCCGTGAATACCGTGGGTACGGCCAATCATAGGAGTATATTTGAACTCAGCGGCACGACGACGCAATACTTCGTGCAAACGCTTTAAGTCATCAATTAAGATATCGCAGGCTTGTTTCATCATATACCCAAGCGCCGTATCTTTCACATCTGTAGAGGTAAGGCCAAGATGGATGTATTTAGCCGCTTCAGGACCTACGTATTCGCCCACTGCTGTTACGAAGGAAATGATATCATGATTCGTTTCCTTTTCGATCTCATGAATGCGCTCAACGTCGAAAATTGCCCTTTTTCCCGAATTGTTTTCGCCGCTTCTTTAGAATAACGCCCAACTCAGCTTGTGCCTCAGATGCGAGGGTCTCCACCAATAACATTGTGTCGAATTCGTTGCGTTCGCTCCAAATATGGCCCTATTTCTTCTCGTGTATAACGTGGTATCATGATATCTCCTTTGCATGATAAAAAGCTAGATTTATAGGATTATTGTACCATATGTAAGCTCCATTCAACGAACGGAACTAAATTTTCCGAATGATAATTATATTAATTTTACTTATCGTTCGGCTTTAGTTGTCAAACCGTAGTTGTTCAATCCTAGAAAAAGGATGTACATATTGAACTACAGAGTCTAAAACAGAAAAACAAACACAATCATACCATTGATAACATAGATAACAATAACTTGAACTATACTCTCTAATTTCCCATATAGTCATATAGTAATAAATTAATTAATACTATATCATAGCTATACATTGTGATATATAATAAAACATACAGACTAAATGTACTGCGAATAATTGCTCAATCTATACACGAGCTTTTATGATAATAGTAATAAACATTTCTACTATGGGGAGGCTTTCATGGCAACTTTTAAATCGTAAGGAACGTCACTGCACAGCGCAACGAATCTAATACTATAGGTATTCTATTACGTCTATTCTTTATGCTCAGCTTTATCGGCTTGGCGGTAGTCCTTTTTGGCGAGTTTGATTACAACTTTATCTTCTCCATCTTTACGGCAGACATCGTAGTATCTTTAATTTACGTAATGATGAATAAATCGCGTATTACTACATCCTTAGCAGTACACACTAATGTACGCGTTATCATCGCATTTCTCATCATGTTGATTACCATGTTCTTCTACGCTTTTGCATTGTGGCGAGCTGATCAATTCAGCACACCTATGCAAGTCACATTATTCATCGGTGGCGCCATCGTATATCTAGCCGTCTTCAACTCTACAAAAACAATGCTTACCAATCAAAATTAATACAATCTTTTTTCACAACCATAACAAAGAGGCATATCCCATACTAATGTATGTAAGATATGCCTCTTTATTGTCCTAAAACAACAGGAACCGCTAGATATACAGGTTCCCCTCTTCGATTGATAATAGAACCACTGCTTTTAACGATGCGCATTGCTTCCTCTTTGACTGGTTGCGGTACATCCTCAGCGATGAGCGGTGTATGTTCTCCTACGATGACATGTCCATTAACATCAAAGTTAACGCGTACTACAACCTTACCTGTTACGATTGACCCTTTCCCTGTTCTTGTACAGTTCGTAAATATTCTTGGGGGTTGATATCCGACTTTTGTAAAAGCGCTTGTTGCCCTGGTGTTAGGATCCCCCACGCAAGATCAGATAGGAAGGATAAATCACTAGCTTCGGCAAAGCCGTTTCCATTGGCATTCGGATCAGATGTTATATCCTTACCCATAGGAGCATTGTCAGGCTTAGAGGATTTTCCATCTTTGGAATCATTTCCACCCGTAACAACAGCTTGTTCATTATTAGTCGTTTCCGATTCTATGGCCTTTGGAACGGCCCATTCGCGACGAGCATTAGATGTAGTCTTATTGGCATTTAAATTATGAACACTTTCATCACCTGTATTTTCCGTTACAAGAGGATCTGCCTTAGGCGCAGGCCCTTCTGGAGTCGGAGGTTCAACCGGTGGCTTATCCTTAGGTATAGGCTCAATAGCGTTAGTTTCCGCATCACTTTCACTATCCTCAGGCAGATGAAAGCTAACCTCTGCGGCATCATAAGCCACACCGGTTCCAACGATGCCACGCAAGGAAAGCCCCATGCCAGAGATAAGCATGATGGTAATGCCTAAAGATACAATAAAAGGTTTCAGATAATGTGATTCAAACATGGAATCACTTCCGTTCCGTAGCGACGCTAATATATTTAGCACCGTTCACCTTGAGCATGTCCAAAAGCTCGATAACATCGTTATAATATACATCTTTTGAAGCGCGAATCACAAAGGCCTGTTGAGGTGCTTGTGTAACGATAGATTTGACCTCTTGCGCCAAGCGATCCGAAGAAATTTCCTGATTATCGATATACAGCGTGTGCGTTGTAGTCAAGGTGATGGTGATAGGTTCGATAGATTTCGCCGTAGACGTCGATGCAGATGGTAAATTAAGCGGAATTTGTTGCTCTGTATTCATGTACAGCGTGCCTACCATGAAAAATACCAACAAAAAGAATACGATATCAATCACAGGAATAATCATGATGGTAGGCTCTTTTTTAACCCCTAACGTGCGTCGTCTCATATATCATGTTCCTCGTTGTACGCATCAAGGATGTTGCCGCACTCATGCTCTAATGTCGCCACAGAATCGTTGACCTTCGCCGCACAGTAACTGTGAAAGCCAAGGGCAATAATGGCCACGGTCAACCCTGTAGCCGTTGCCACCAAGGCTTCAGAAACACCACCTGTAATAATGGTCGGAGCCCCAATATCGCCACCTACCACGGCAAACGCACGAATCATACCGAGGACCGTCCCTAGCAACCCCAATAACGGAGCCATTGTTACAATCATGCTGAGCCAACTAAGGCCGCGTTTTAAACGTTCATCAGCGTACGACACTACATCTTGAAGGCGGTTTTCCAAGCCATTATAATTCTTTGCACTGCGGATAGCACGGGCAAATAAAGAACCAAGTTCCTCTGTATCCCGTTCCAAAACACTTGGTAACATAATCCAAGATTGATTCTTCTCTAAGACCTTATTAAAACGGCGCAAATCCTTTGTAAACTTGCGATATAGAAAGATACGTTCAATGCCAATCATCAAGGTAAACAGTAAAAAAATCACCAGCGGATACATAACAAATCCACCAGCTACAAATAAATGCGCTATACTACTCATACTAACCTCCAAAAGCCACATACTTTTAGGCTCTATCCGGGTTAATTATACCACGTTTTATCCCACCGAAAACAGATATAGAGCGTAAAACCACAACATAAATAGATATAGGATGACTTGCAAGATAAATATAGACTAATTCGCTAGATAGACATAAGCTAGCTAAAGTCCACAGGATAAAATTAGGGTTATAGGGCAAAACCAACACGTTTTGTCCTATAACCCTAAAATTAAAATACAAAAAGGCTGCACTAGAAATGATATACATTCTAGTACAGCCTTTGATACGTTCCTAAATAGATTAGTCTTTTTTAATAAAGCCTACAATGAAGCCACCTACTGACAGTGCAATGCCTAAACCGCTACAGAACATACCAATAGAATACCACAATGTGTAAGATTGGTTATTCTCAGAAATCGCCTTTTGCTGCAGCTTGAGCATTTGTAGCATTTCTCGCAATTTCCAAATTAGCTGCCCTGGATCTGGATTTAATAATAGAATCGCAATACCAATAATTAGAACGACTACACCTACAGGTAATAATAATTTTTGTTCATTTGAATGCCCCTCTCGTAACATTAAACGATTAATAAATAATATAACTTAATTATACACTGATTTTTGCATTTTAAAAGATGAACTTATATATTAATCAACTTTTTATTAGACAATTAATGGGAACTAGTTATTATGACATAGAAAAAAAGGCATAGTATGCAACTACTATTGGTCCAAATCCAACAGTGAACATTGATACTATGCCTTTTACAAATACATCTTTAATTATATCGAAATACATACGATTGCTAACGGAGTGCGTATTAAGATAAGTTATGCCAGCTTATCTAATATATATTTAGCAATACGATTATATTTAATAATACAATATGTATTTACCGATCTACTTATTGTAAAGACTTATCGAAAACGCCAATAAGTTCTTCAACGGCTTGAGATTCGCTCATTTCACCGTCTAAGACAGCGGCTTCGACTTCGCCCATGCGACCTTGAATGACTACATTATTAAAGAATAGGTTGTGCAAGTGTTCGTCAATCATATCGCGTACCCAACGAAGGGATTGTTCTTGACGGCGTTTTAAGAAGACCCCATTTTCTTTGCCTTGTTCAGTGAACTCTTGGATAACATCCCACAATTCATCGAGGCCATCCTTTGTGACAGCTGAACATGTGTAGGCTTGAGTCTTCCATTTTTCCGTAGCCGGACGGATATAATGCAACATCCGATCGTAGTCGCTGCGGGCAATGAGAGCTCGTTTGAGATTGTCTCCATCAGCCTTATTGACCACAATAGCATCGGCAAGTTCCATAACGCCTTTTTTGATGCCTTGCAATTCATCGCCTGCACCCGTCAATACGATGAGCATAAAGAAGTCTACCATGGAGCGCACGGTAACTTCACTTTGCCCAACCCCAACGGTTTCAACGAGAATTATATCGTACCCAGCAGCCTCGCAAAGTAGCATAGTCTCTCTACTTTTACGAGCCACACCGCCTAACGTACCACCAGCCGGCGATGGACGAATATAAGCTTCAGGATGTTTCGTCAACGTTTCCATCCGCGTTTTATCACCCAAAATACTGCCTTTTGTGACTTGGCTCGTAGGGTCTACAGCCAGTACGGCAACCTTGTAACCCGCTTCAATGAGCATGTTACCGAAGGCTTCAATAAACGTACTTTTACCGGCCCCAGGCACACCAGTAATACCGATGCGCAATGCCTTGCCCGTACGAGGCAATACGGCTTGCAACACTTGTTGAGCTAGTTTGAAATGGTCCTTATTATTACTTTCTACTAATGTGATAGCCCGTGAAAGTATAACGCGGTCCCCCTGCTCGATACCGCGTACATAATCAGCGACAGTTAATTTCTTTCGCCGCTGTACGGGACGTACCGCCGGAGCCAGATGAGCAGAGCTAGATAAGAGGCCGTCATGCATTTCCTTGACGCCTTTCATTACGTGACACGCATAAGTGTCATCTTTCTTCGCTTCTTCTGGCACCCAGTCGGGACGATAGGTACTACCCTCTGTGCTTGCGTTTTTTACACCTAATTCAGGGGCCTTGCCTTCACCAGTGGTGAAAGTTGCGTCCTGTGTATTGCGCAATTCATCCGGAGTAGACCGTTTGTTATCAGTCATGAGACTCGTCTTGAACGTGACTAGTCAATGTTTCTAGTAATTTTTTCGCCGCTACTGGCAAAACTGTACCAGGGCCAAAGATAGCCACTGCGCCATGTTCGCGTAGGAATTCATAGTCCTGAGCAGGGATTACGCCGCCGATGGCAACTAAAATATCTCCACGGCCCCGCTTGTTGAGTTCCTCTACAAGTTGAGGCAATAATGTCTTATGCCCCGCCGCAAGAGAACTAAATCCGACAATATGAACGTCATTATCCACCGCATCTTGTGCTGTTTCTTCTGGAGTTTGGAACAAAGGTCCGATATCCACGTCAAAGCCCATGTCCGCGAAGGATGTAGCGATAACTTTGGCACCGCGGTCATGACCGTCTTGGCCCATCTTCGCAATCATGATACGAGGACGACGACCTTCGAGTTCTTCAAAATTATCCGCCATTTGACGTACTTCTTTGATTACATCGTCATCTTCAAATTCACTGGAGTATACACCGGAAATAGAGCGAATAACCGCTTTATGACGACCGCATACCTTTTCAACAGCAAAGGAAATTTCACCCAAGGATGCACGGGCACGAGCCGCTTCAAGCGCAAGAGCAAGCAAGTTGCCTTCGCCCGATTCTGTAGCCTTTGTGATCGCTTCAAGACAGGATTGAACCTTTTCTTCATCCCGGTTAGCACGCAATTGTTCGAGACGACGAATTTGCGCTTCCCGTACAGCCGTGTTATCTACGTCGAGGATATCCAATGGGTCTTCTTTATCTAGACGATATTTGTTGATACCAATAATCGCTTCACGACCAGAGTCGATACGAGCTTGGCGACGTGCAGCAGCTTCTTCGATACGCATCTTAGGAAGCCCTGTATCGATAGCTTTCGCCATACCGCCAAGAGATTCGATTTCTTGAATATGACCCCAAGCGCGACGAATCAATTCATCAGTCAACGCTTCTACATAGTAGGAGCCGCCCCATGGGTCGATAACCTTACATACCTTAGTTTCATCTTGGATGTAAAGCTGAGTATTACGCGCAATACGTGCGGAGAAGTCCGTAGGCAACGCAATGGCTTCGTCAAGCGCATTGGTATGTAGAGATTGCGTATGGCCCAAAGCTGCGCCCATCGCTTCCATACATGTACGAGCCACGTTGTTGAATGGATCTTGTTCTGTAAGAGACCAACCAGATGTTTGGCTATGTGTACGAAGTGCCATAGATTTAGGATTTTCAGAGCCGAAACTATTGATAATCTTAGCCCACAACATACGAGCTGCACGCATTTTTGCCACTTCCATGAAGTAGTTTTTACCGATTGCCCAGAAGAAGGACAAGCGTGGTGCGAACTGGTCAACGTGAAGGCCCGCATTAACACCGGTACGGATATATTCTAGACCATCGGCCAATGTGTAACCTAATTCGATATCCGCAGTAGCGCCCGCTTCTTGCATATGGTAACCAGAAATGGAAATACTGTTGAATTTAGGCATGTACTGGGATGTATACGCAAAGATATCACCGATAATACGCATAGATGTAGCTGGAGGGTAAATATAGGTATTACGTACCATGAACTCTTTCAAGATATCATTTTGGATTGTACCAGCCATAACCTTTTTATCTACGCCTTGTTCTTCACCAGCCAAGATGTAGAACGCCATTACTGGCAATACGGCGCCGTTCATTGTCATGGATACGGACATTTGATCAAGAGGGATACCAGAGAATAGAATTTCCATGTCGAGGATGGAGTCTACCGCAACACCCGCTTTACCAACGTCACCTACTACACGAGGATGATCGGAGTCATAACCACGGTGAGTAGCAAGGTCAAAGGCGATAGACAAACCCTTTTGACCCGCTGCCAAGTTACGACGATAGAACGCATTGGATTCTTCCGCTGTGGAGAAACCAGCGTACTGACGTACTGTCCAAGGACGAGTAACATACATTGTGGAATAAGGTCCACGCAAGAATGGAGGTACACCAGCCATATAGTCAAGGTGTGTCATTCCTTCATAATCCATCTCTGTATAGAGAGGTTTTAGTTGGATTTGCTCCATTGTTGTATTATATAAATCTTCAAAGCTTTTTCCTGTTTCTTTTTGAAGTTCAGCAAGCCATGCATCGCGAGATGTCGGTGACTGCGTTCCCAAGCCAAGAGAGGAGAAGTCTGGATTTTTAAACATGAGCTCACATCCCTTTCTTATCTTGTAACGTATTCAAGATTTCGTAACAATTTGCACGAACAGAAATGAAGTCGTCCACGCCAGCTTCACGGTATACAGGTTCTAAGTCCTTAGGAGGTGCCCCTGCTAAAATAACCGTTACATGTGGCATAGTTTCTTTCAATTCCTTAGCAAGTGGTGGTACCAATTCTGGATATGTATCATCTGTAGAACAGATAACGACAACATCAGCACCACTTTCACGAGCAGCTTTCGCAGCATCAGCCGTTGTTTCATGACCATCATTTTTGATAACTTCAAAAGCCCCTACTTCGAAGAAGCCTGTGGAGAAGTCCGCACGAGGTTTATGTTGAGGGATTGGCCCCATATTGGCCAAGAATACCTTCACATTATCTTTCGTACGTTGTTTATAATTCTCAGTGCGCATGCGAAGTGCTTCAAACTGTTCAGTCCAGCGATGGGCTGCAATGGATTCAATCGTTTCGGATGCAATATCGCCAGCATCTAAAGCCTTCCGGATTTGACGTATTGTTAATTTTTGTAATGCACCGAGTTCAATAAGGCCAATCAAAGCGCCTGGCTCTGTCGTACCTGCTTCTAGGGTAGCCTGTGCTTTCACAACAGCATCTGGCTCCGCACTCGCCAAGTACTCTTCGATTTGAGCAACCCGTTTTTGACGCAATGTTTCTTGATTTTCTGGTTTTGGATCAAGCAATTCTTCAGTCATATTCGCATACATGTTGTTACCTACAGCCACATCTTTGCGGAATGCAAGGTTTTTGAAGCGTTCATCAAGAACTGCTTTAACTTGAGCTAGTGGATAGCCTTCTTTCAAGGCTGCTATGATACCACCTTTAGACTCAATAGTTTGGAACTCGGCCCAAATTTTTTCGCATAATTCAGCTGCCAATGTTTCCACATACCAAGAACCACCTACAGGGTCCACTGGTTGACGTAACTCGAACTCAGTTTGTAACATCACTTGAATATTACGGGCAATACGGCGAGAGAAATCGTCAGCTTTGCGAATTGGTTGGTCGAATGGGGACACTTCAAGGCTATTCAAACCGCCTACAACGCCAGAGAATGCTTGTGTTGTATTGCGCAACAAGTTTACATATGGGTCGTATACAGTTTTTGTGAAAGCCGATGTTCTGCCGTGTACATGAACAGCACGGTCAGCTTCTTCGGCACCGAACGCTTCCATGATGCGCGCCCAAAGCACACGTAATGCACGTAATTTAGCAATTTCCATGAAGAAGTTTGCACCCAAGGAGAATGTAAACATCATGCTGTTAGCAATAGTGTGAATATCGATGTTACGTTGTGCCAATTGACGTACGTAGCAAACTGCTGTCGCCAATGCATACGCAACCTCTTGCACATCGTTCGCGCCACCATTAGCGTATACATCACCAGATACGAGTACAGTTTTAAGCTCTGGAGCTTGCTCTTTAGCCCATACAACAGTATGTGCCATTTCATCAAAGGCTGTATCTAAAGACATATGCAATGTACCATCTTTAGCCCAAACACCAATAGGGTCTGCACCAACGAGACCTTTCAAGTCAGAGGTCTGTTTTTTAGAGCCTTTCACCGTAGCCGCTAACATACCGAGCAAGATAGCTGCAGAAGCACCTGTTTCAATGTATAAAGGGTTTTCCTTCAAATTAAAACGCTCAATCAATTGGCTACAATCATCCATAGTAGACAGAGATGTACCGCCGATACCAACAGCTGCGCCTACTTGCACATCTTGATCATGGCGTGTTGCTTCATCAAGACGAATATTGTGAATGGTGCCACCTTTTACAATTTCGTATAAACTTGCATGGTTAGCATCCTTAGGAAAAGATTCGTCTACATATTGGGATACTCCCCAAGAGTCTTTAATATAACCACTTGCCTTTGTGCCACGTAGGAACTCACCTGCCCCAGGGTATACACCCTTTGGAATTTTTTCTCCATGCAATGCAGGCGTATAAATTGGTTGTAACGTAATTCCCTCATAGGTTTTAGTGAACATCTTCTTATGGAAGTCGCCACCTTTTAACGCTTTTTCAACCTCGGCCTGCCATTGTTCATACGTAGGTTTCTTAAACTCATCAAAGGATACAGGTGCTAATAAATCACGTTCAGCATCCTTTGAAGTCTTTTTGTCAGACATATATGTGCCTCCTTTTCAACTCGAAACCATACCGAGAAACAGCGCACCGTACCTGCGAATTGTTAGATATATGAATCACTCGAGCTTTATCTTATTGGACCACATCAACCTCAAAATGTGTCCATCTGTTTAATATCTATAAAACCTGATTCCTATACTCAACATCCACTCTAAGGGCAATAAAAAACGTGCCACCTAAAGTGACACGTAAGGTTTCTTATTGAAAGGTACACTAAAAAATACTGTAGCCAGCATACCCCAATCCCCTTCCTATCGCTCGTAGGTACATAACGGTGATTATCAAATAGGCAGTTCTCCTGGCTCGGGATCATCACCTCGCTTTCGCCTTCCCAGATTACTCCAGTGACATGTATGAAAGCAGGCTCATCCTTACAGTGGCGGGACCGCATCGGCTTATACCGATTTCTCTATTAAGTCTTGCGACACCTATTCTCTATATTCGTTGTTCTAAGTCCAATATAGTGTAACAATATGCACAAAGTCAATGAACATAACATTTAATCATAAGTACCAAAATCAAAGTTATAACTGAAAATCATATGCAATAACTAAAACGCATGACTTGAGTATTAATGATATAATAAGTACTATCACGAGGAGGCATTATGGACCATACAAGTAAAAAAGGGTTAATCACAGCCCTTAGTTGTTATATAATTTGGGGCTTACTCCCTCTATATTGGGCATTATTAAACCATGTTTCACCGTATAATATACTGGCACAACGCATTATCTGGTCAGGTATTTGCATGGCGATCGTTGTATTTGGCCTACATTTTAAACAATTCAAAAAGGACTTTCAATTACTAAAAGAACAACGTTCACAACTATTCCTACTTTTAGTTGCGGCAGTCATCATCAGCGTAAACTGGTTCACCTACATTTGGGCCATCGCCAATAATCAAGTTATGAACACGAGCCTTGGCTATTACATCAACCCACTCTTCAATGTAGTATTAGGTGTCATCCTATTTAAAGAGGTTCTATCTATACCGAAAAAGCTGAGTGTCCTTATCGCTACCATCGGTATCGCCTTACTCACCTATCAAGTGGGATCCTTGCCATTAGTATCGATGATCCTCGCCGTTTCCTTCGGTCTCTATGGAGCCGTAAAAAAGAAACTACTCATCTCTCCCTTTACGAGCATCGCCTTTGAGGCCTGGCTATTAACACCGCTAGCCTTACTATATACGACCATGGTCGATAATACAGTGTGGTCCTATTTCGGCACAGACTGGTATACGACCATGTTGCTCATAGCCTGCGGTCTAACTACATCTGTTCCCATTAGTGCTATTCTCCTATGGTGCGCAGCTATTGCCGCTCAACCTACTAGGACTTCTTGCAATATGTATCCCCTACCATTGCCTTGTTGCTAGCCATCTTTTACTTTGGTGAAAGCTTTGGCACACCACAGATGATCGCCTTCAGTTGTATCTGGATAGCCTTAGTATTATTCTCCTTATCAAGCCAAATTACAACGCGCATTAGCCTAAAAAAGTAAGGTATATCCTATATATCAACTAAAAAGCTGTATCAAATGACACTCTCATTTGATACAGCTTTCTTTTATATAGACGTATTAATCTAACTTATTTTAATCTAACTCATTCATATTGGTCGTATTCAGATTAGAAATGTAATGGTTATAGGCCTCAATCATACGATTATAATCGTTATCTTGTTTTGAACTCATATAGGTACGGATTGCACCAATTGTAGAGTTTACAGAGGTCTTAACAGAATCATACTTAGGACTAGTAATACCATTTGATACATCACCAATAGATTGCAACTCTTGATTGATAGCATTTACATCTAGTTGTTTTTCACTATCGATCTTTTCTAGGACCGCAGTAAGTCGCAAATGAACCTCTTGTGCTGCAGCGGCATTTTTCTTGCCTGCATCACGCAATTGTTGTAACCGTTGTTGCAAGCGGTCCGTATTGATTTTATGCATAACATTATCAAAATCAGCATAAATAGGAACAAATTGTTCATACAATTGAACATATTTAGGGCCTAATTGTTGCTCCTTAGCATAGTTATCTGTGGTATACCCTTTAGATTTATAGTATGCATCGAGCTCTTCCGCTACCGGTGTAATTTCGTTCAATTTTGAAAGCAGCTTATCTAAAAGGCTCCTTCATTTCATCATACGGAATACCGGCTTGCTTAGCCTCTTCTAATTCTTTTTGTAGCTGCTTAAAGTTCGGTGCATTAAATACAGTTAAATGCTGCCCTGCTTTTAACTCATTAAGAGTTGGCGTATTCGCATAATCAAACATGACAGCCATGCGATTGTATCGACTTACAGCTTTCACATATTGATTAAATAACTGCACCTGATCCTGCTCAGACCGCTGCGCAATTTCATGCGGCTCTGTTCAGTACCCTGCCATAACTCTGACATACTACAACCGCTCAAAAAAAATGGGGATGTCAATGTCGCCGCACACAATACAGCCATTGCTACCCTTTTACCAAATGGTTTCATGATGAATCCTCTCCTTTCATCAATACACAACCTAATTTATATATATTAATTATATACTAATATGACTTTTATGAATAGGATTAATATATGAAGGTCATTTATCAATTTTGTCAAGTGACTAATAGAATCAGGGGTGACCAATGATCACCCCTATTTTCCTTTATATACTGCTAGACTATAAATAAGAATGTATAACTCCTAATAATTGTTTTGTACGTATACACGTGTTATCATGAAAGGAGAGAATATGAAGGATAAGGATTTACTTAAATTATTACTGCAAAATGGCTGGAAGGATGTACGGCAACGAGGTAGTCATCATCGTTTAAAAAAGGATGATCAAGTTGAAGTTATTGCCGTACATGGAAAAGATGTACCTATCGGTTTATTAAATGCCATTTTGAAACGTACGGGACTAAAAATAAGGAGGACCTATGAAATTTATATACCCTGCCATAATCCATGATGATGCCGATGGTTTCTGGGCCGAATTTCCAGATCTCGAATACACTAGTAGCACCGGCTCAACGCTAACAGAATTAATAACCAATGCACAAGAGGCTATGGAACTCTATATATTAGGCGCTTTAGAAGATGGACAAACTCTACCTACCCCCACATCTATTCGCAGCTTACCATGTACCGACACAACATATCCCTACATTAGTTCAAACAGATATTGATTTAGCTAAAAAAATAGTAAGTCCGTAAAGAAAAAACCTTAACCATTCCTGCATGAGCTTAAACGACAGAGCATTGGCTAAAGGAATTAATTTTTCTCAACTTTTACAAGAAGCATTAGTAGAAAAACAATGTAATTTACATCATCAATTGCTCAGTAAAAATTAGAACTACTGTCCATAAAATAGCTGGTAAGTGAGGTACATGATGCAGAGCATCCACAGAATCGTTACGAAAATAGAGCAATAGCTTTTAGTACATATAACACATCAAACCATATACTATGACAATCCTCTAGATTTTTGCCATATATGACGGAGATGCCTCACACCAAAATGGAGCTTTCACATTAGGATTTAGCTTCTTCCAGTACAAGCATAATATACGGCGTTACAAAACAACCTACAAACACCAAATATAGCTAAGGAAATAGTGGTGTTTCAATATTGTATTGAGGACATAAACCCTGACCAGTCTACGACCATTAGACCGCCAAGGTATGAAAAAAATAAGTCAATATATAAATCCTATCACCTTTATAATAAGGCGAATTATCTGTTTCACATCCATGTCTATAATCCTACCAATGTTTTAAATCGCCTATTATTGTGAAAGCGTTCAAAATGGTCTTGTTCGGCTGCAACAGCTTTTACAGAAGGATCAATTTTTATAGCCTTTTCTAGCCAATCAAGGGCCTTAGTATCATCCCCTTGGTCTGCATAAATGGTAGCAATACCATACACAGACCAGGTGTTACTAGGGTCCTTTTCCAATACCTTTTCAAACCATTGTTTAGAATCGTTTAACTGACCTTGTAGCTTATAAACCATGGCCATATTATAGTAATTAGCCACATTGTTAGGGTCTAAATCATAAGCCTTTTTAGTATCTGTCAACCCTTTAGCCACATCACCATTTAATGCTATTGCAAAGCCACGTACAGAATAGGCTTCTGCATTATTAGCATTATCCTTAATGGACGCTGTAGCTTCCTCTATGGCTTTCGCATACTCACCAGCGGATAAGGCTTGCTTTTGCTGTAATTAGATGGTCATCTTGCTTGGTAGTCAGCTTGGCTGTTTCCCACAGCAGATGTAGAAGAACTCAGTAGCAGAACTAGTTGCATTTGATTCTGTTTTATTACTATTCGTATTTTGATTCAATCCACATCCCGTAAGGGCTATTATTAAAAGAAAGAAAAGCACAACCTTCTTCATTAGAAATTCTCCAATCATTAATTATATACAAGACTCCATAGCATGATGATATAATATAAAAATACCTCCCGAAAAGGAGGTGATATATTGCAGGAGCTGTTTTATGCACTCTGGGGCACCTTTGCTTGCCCCTATTATTGTTGCCTTAGTTGTAACTACCTACAGCTACTGGCTTAACAATAAAAACACAAAAATAAGCAAGAAAAAGGACGAGCTGCCACTCGTCCTTTTTGAGTTATATTGCAGGTAATTTCATACACTCTACTACCCTACGTTTAGTATACCACATTTCTTAGAAAAAAATAAAGAATTAACAATAAATCTCATAAAAACTCCTAAAAAAACTATTAGTAGTTTTAACATAATTTGCGAGCAATATTAAAAGCAACATTAATATAAACTACCAGTTACTTTTAACCCAACCTACTAGTACCCTTAGTAAACTACTAGCAACGTTAACGTAAATAGCAATAGATATACAAGACTTATTTCTTAGCCTTAGAGCAACGGTCCAATAGGAATGCAACGCCAATGAATGGGATGCCACCGTTTTTCACCAAGACCGATTTCACAGGTAGAGCTGGAGCTTACGCCTAGTGTTGCACCGTATTCAGCGATTTCAGCGGCAAGGTCTTTGGTAGCACATTTGTTGAGTTCTGGTGTGAAGAACCCTTTTTGACCAGCAAAAGCCATCGCATGCAAAAGGATTTAATATTGAATACATGGTCTGTGCATAGACGAGCCAAATCTTCAATATATTGAGATTTATTCAAGGATTTGATCTTACATTGTTTATGTACGATGACCCGTTCATCACATTTTTCAATGTCGAGATGAGGCACAACGTATTTGCACAAAAATTCAGAAATATCGTTGATTTCTAAGTCTGGCATATGTTTGAAAGCATGGTTAAAGCATGCACTATGGTCAATCACGATTGGGTATTTACCATTTTGAGATGCTTTCATCAACGCATCGTGTAAGTCTTTTACAGCACGCTCATGAACGTCATCGTAGTTTTCAAAGCTCAAGCCACAGCAGAGGTTTTCAATATGTTCAGGGTAGATAATATCGATATGGGCCTTGTTGCAAAGGCTTTCCACTACTTGTTGCAAGCTGCGTTCATCGTCGTAACCTTGATTAGGTTTGAAGGCGCGATTCGCACAGGTACTAAAAGTATACAACCTTTTCAAAATTAGTCGGTTTAATACGACTTCTCAATCTGTAACGATTAGCCTTAGGTCGTAGTCTTAGGAATGTACGGAGTAATACCTGTTACACCATGTAAGCCTTCTGTAATCTTGGAAATCGCTTTTTGTGTAACAATAGAGCCTGCAATACCTTCGAGACTTACGCCGGCACGAGCCATTTGAAGTGTAGTAGGGAAATTATCGTAAATCTTCTTAGCTAATTCCGGTGCTGGAGGATCGATGCGACGCATGGATAATGCAATTTGAGCAGTATCGATGCTGAGCGGGCAAAGACCTTTACACATGGAGCACGCAGCACAGGTATCTACACCAAAATATTCATAGCCTTTTTTAAGTTCCGCAGCCAATGTGAAATTGCCTTCGTTTTCAAGGCGTTTTGTTTCACGCAACAATGCAATACGTTGACGAGGAGTCAATGTTAAATTGCGGCTTGGACAATGTTTTTCACAGAAACCACATTCCATACAGATTGTGAAAAAGCATCATCGATAACGCATTGAGCTTTTAAGGTTTTTCTTATACACATCTGGGTCATCAGTAATGATAACATCAGGATTCAAGATACGTTCAGGGTCAAAGATAGCTTTAATACGACGGTTGATTTCGTACGCTTTACGCCCCATTCCATTTCAATAAACGGTGCCACCATACGGCCTGTACCATGTTCAGCTTTTAAAGAACCACCGAAGCCAGAGACGCGTTCAGACATTTCTTTTACCAAGTCACCGAAGTTCTTAGTATCTTTAGGATCGCTGAAGTCAGGTGTAATGTTAAAGTGAACATTACCAGATAACGCATGGCCAAAGATCACGCCACCGTCTACGAAATCGTATTTATGGAATAATTCGGTAAGCATTTCGATGCCCTTAGTGAAGTCTTCGATTTGGAAACATACGTCTTCTGTAATAACAGTGGTGCCTTTTCTACGTTGACCACCAACGATTGGCAAAATGCCTTTACGGATAGCCCACCAAGAATCGTATTCTTTAGGATCTTGGGAGTAAAGACTTGGAATAGCTGTTGGAATATCTTTCAATTTATCTTTAATAAAAGCTAAGTTTTCATCGACAGTTTCTTTGGAGTAGCTTTCAGTTTGGAACAAAATAGCACTTGTACCTTCAGGAACTTCGCGAACGAAGTCAGGCACATTGTCTAGCGCTTGAACGGCCTTAAGGGATTGATAGTCCATCATTTCCGCAGCAACAACCTTGTCACGACCCATATTAGCCAAGGCTACAACAGCAAGAGATGCATCGTTCAATGTTTTAAAGAACATGAGACCGCAGCCTTTATACGGTACGTCCTCAACAGTGTTATATACGATTTCAGACACGAAACCTAATGTACCTTCAGAACCGATGAACAAGTGGTTGATGATATCAATAATATCTTCAAAATCAACAAGGGAGTTCAAGCCGTAACCTGTGGTGTTTTTGATTTTGTACTTATGGTGAATCAAGTGTGTCAATTCTTCATCGGCCAAAATATCCTTACGCAATTGTAAGATATCCTCTACCATTTGAGGTTTTTCTTTAAGGAATTGATTAATACTCTTTTGGTCAGACGTATCAAGGATGGAGCCATCTAATAATACAACGCGAATGGACCGAATTGTTTTATAAGAGTTTTGCGCCGTACCACAGCACATACCAGAGGAGTTATTATTCAAGATACCACCTACTAATGCGGTGGCAAGCGTTGCAGGATCTGGACCAATTTTACGATTGTACGGTTTCAATAAATCATTCGCATCGGAACCGATAACACCGCATTCACATTTCAAGGCTTTCCCATCATCAATAACTTCCATTTTCTTGAAGCCATCATTACATACGATGAGCACATCTTCACTGGAGCATTGACCAGACAAGGAGGAGCCGGCCGCACGGAATGTAAATGGTGTCCCACATTGTTGACACAAACGAATAAGTCGTCTTACTTCTCGTTCATCTTCAGCTTTAACAACTACCTTTGGTAAATAGCTATAGCAAGACGCATCAACGCCATATGCATAACGACGTAAATGATCGGTGTATACGCGACCTTTACAAATCTCATTTGCCTCCTTGGCAAAACGTTCATAATCTCTAATAAGTGTACTCACTTCTATTTCCTCCTATCCTTTCTTAAGGAATCTATTACTTTTTAGTATACGCCGTTCTCATTCTCCTCACTATAATTATGCATAATTTATATCTCTTCTAATAAAAATCGATATGCATTACCCTTTTATTCCCTCAGTTGAAAGTACATCTCATTAGCATTATCATGTACCCATTTTTCCTCATATACAATCAAGAATCCTTATTTATTAAGCATGTATAGATATAGTCAGTAATTATATGCTAAAAACCTCTCTAAATAACGATTCGTACTACCTATAATTCTATAGTAAAATACATTACTAACATTATGCATAAAAAAATAGTATGATTTATATATTTTAAATTTTTTTCATTCTCATTTATAGTTCTCTATGACTTTTTAGTTATACCCTTTTTATAAAAATGCTGAAAATACAGAAAGCCCTCTAATGATAACATGCTTACGAATCACCATTAGAGGCTTTACTAAATTTGCTTATTAAAGATTAATTATAAAACCATATATCCCAAAGATACCAGATTTAAGAATGAGGCGTACCGCCAATGCAAAGACAGCTATGCTCATGAGGGCGAGGATAGCTTTTGCTTTGAGACGTTTTGCAATACGGGCCCCCGCTTGAGCGCCAAAGATAGCGCCAATACTGGTAGGGATAGCAATACTAAATACGATGTGACTTTCAATTAAATGTGTAATAACCCCCACCGTTGTTGATACGGCGAGAATAGATTGACTTGTAGCCGTTGCCATATGGGTAGGAAAGCCCATGAGATAAATCAAAGCCGGCACATGGATGAGTCCTCCACCGATACCAAAGATACTAGAAATAAAGCCAACAAAAAAGCTAATACTAATACCGATGGGTTTACTATAGCTCAACTGCTCAAGAGTCAGAGACTCTTCCTTTCGTTCCCCTTTTCTAAAATTTTTAAAACCAATCAATACAGATGCACATAACATAAAAGCATCCAAAGGCAAACATAAAGCCGTTACCAGAGAACCATCCAGACATTTGGGCCCCTAAAATGGCCCCTGGGAAGGTAGCAATACTAAAGACGATAGCAGCGTTAATGTATACCTTTTTTTGTTTCAGATATGCTATAGATCCAGAAATGGCGTTACACATAACAGAAAAAAGCGATGTTCCTACGACCATGGACGGAGACCACTCTGGGAACCAGTACATAAAGAGAGGTACAAAGACAAGTCCCCCACCGGCACCGATGATGGTGCCAATCATAGCCGCTAAAAAGCCAACTATGGTAAAGAATATATAGAATACCACTATATTATCAAGCACATTAAGACCTCCCATGCCGTTTGAATTATTGCTTCTCCATATATACAAAGGATAATCCCGTGTCATCCTGTATTTCTCTAACGGCTTTATACCCCATTTTTGTATATAACTTTATATTAATCCAGCTTTTCGTACATGTATATAATACGCGCCGATCTTGACTGCATTGTTCATCTACGAAAAGCTAATAATTCCCGAGCCAGCCCTTGTTGCCGATAGTCTGGATGCACCATCAAGCGACCGACCTCTACCACTCCATCGTCATATTGATAGCGAATACCTCCGATGATTCTTCCCGCATCATCTACCAGTTTATAGGTATGCCATTGGGTGAAAGTAGCTTTAAACTCCTCTTCCGACTCCATCAATGCAGGAACCATTCGACTGCCAATCATCTCCGCTTCGCTTTCAAAGGTAAGCAATTGCAAATCGATACAGATTCTAATATATCTGACTCAGTAGCGTTTCACAATTTTCATAAACTACTCCTAATATATACCACGAATCAACGATTAACTTTACATATAATGGCTAATTTGATTGGAAAAATTCTTTCGCCGCCTTCAATCGGCCCCGTTCACAAGAGACTTGTAATTCATCCCCCGGTTCGAGTTTCACGTCTCCTAGTGGCACAATGTAGGTACCGTTACGCCGAATGCTTACGATGAGTGTACCATCTGGTAATGCCAAGTCTTGTAGTTGTACATCTGTATAGTTTGCCACCACAGGCACCTTCGTTTGAAAGAAGGTTTGCACAGACTCTAGATTGCTTTGACCACTCATGGCTTGCAACAAGGAATCGTAAATCAGGTGGTTCTTTTTAAAAGCTCCGCCACAAGATGAGGCTACGAGCGTAACAATCCCGATAGCATAAATATTGGAGAAACTATTCGTCATTTCAAGAACCAGCAAAAATCGCTAAAATTGGGGTCCGCATAGCGGCCGCTAACATGCCACCCATAGCACAGATAACAAATTGCGGTACAAAATCAGGAGAAATGAGCCCTAATGTGGAAAGTAAGCTTTCACAAAAAGCACCTGCAGAAGCCCCTATAACAAGCATAGGCAAAAATATGCCACCTTGAGCACCACTACCATAGCAGAAGGTGGTGAGTAAAATCTTGCCCTAGCACGATGCCTGCCAAGAGCAATACACCGTGAGATTGAAAAGCAAGCTGACCCACGAGGTCATTGCCCCCGCCCAAGAGAAGCTGCGAATCAAAGCCAATGGCCGCCACCGCCACAAAGGTAAGGGACTAATTTCAAGAATCGAGAACATTTAAGCCAATCAAAAAACCTCTTGAACGCGAAAATCATACGGCAGAATAACACCCCACATAGCCCCATGATACCCCCAACCATGAGCAGTATTGGAAAATATTCAAGAGGAACCCCTGAGGTCACCGTAAAGCCCAGCGCTGGTGTAAGTCCAAAAGATACTAACCGTAATATAGTTAGAAATCAAAGTCGCCACGAAAGGTTGGTACAACGAGATACGGATAAAAGCTTTTATGCACCTCTTCAAAGACGAACATTGCCCCCGATACGGGCGCACTAAAGGCGGCTGTTAAGCCTGCTCCCAGCACCTGCGGATGTCAAAATACGCTGTTCTCGTAGCCCCGAATTCATCCAGTAAGACACGATCTTCCCAGCAGAGCCGCCAATCTGTACGGCTGGCCCTTCACGACCTACGGAAAATCCTGCAAAACCGGTCAGTACACCACCAATCATTTTAGATACTAGTGTCCGATAGGGCTTCATATCAAAGAGTCCAAGCATTTCCCCTTCGATTTGAGGAATCCCTGAACCACCGGACAATGGGGCCCACGCGAGCAATCGATCTACGATAAACGCAAAAATGACCATGGTCACAAGCCAACCTATGGCCCATTCCATAGTAATACCATCCATCAAATGCCACCTGATATGCTCTGATTCAAGTATCAAATAGCGATATGATGCCCCAAAGAAGCCTGCAATCACCCCAACAAGGGCCCCCTTTGCAATGAGCTCCGTTAAAGAGCACTCGATTCATGGACATATCTGCCAAGGTAGAACTACGCTTATTAAATTTCCATAATTTCATAAGATTCTCCTTAACATTACTATCTAACACCTATCTAAACATCCCATGTAACCATCTCAGCGATTTAACGAGTTGAACTAAGCACCTAGTCATTGAGTGCCATCTACCAAAATCGCTCGGCTCTCAGTCAAACTATCTATTCATATCCTTAGTATACTTATGTAAACCACCATTTTCAAGAAAGGATTATGTATAAAAATAGCTTTCTCACTGAACACGAGGTCAAAGGTCCGAATCACAAAACAATAGATAGCGCTTTAAACACAAAGCTAGCCACCTCTAAACATGAGATGGCTAGTTTTTGTTAAACAAATGTGTAAATGTATTTTTCTTTACACATTCGGAGGCATTTGAAATATGTAAAGACGCTAATTAGAATATGGATTCATAGATAGCGATGATTTCTTCTTTAGATGCATCTCGTGGGTTGCCAGGTGTACATGCGTCATTGAAAGCAGATTCAGCGAGGAATGGAATATCTTCCGTTTTCACGCCCGCTTCGCTAAGAGATTTAGGAATGCCTACATCATCAGCTAACTTTTTGGATGACATCGATTGCTGCTTGACGATAGGTTTCTTGATCCATAGCTATCTACATCAGGAACGCCCATAACACGAGCGATTTCACGATATTTTTTTCACCTGTAGCAGGGGCCATTGAATTTCAATACCGCTGTTAAACAGCATAGCACAAGCCTTACCATGAGGAATATCGTACACAGCACTCAATGGATGCGCCATAGAGTGAACAATACCGAGACCTACGTTGGAGAAGCCCATGCCCGCGATGTATTGACCTAAGGACATAGCTTCACGGCCTGCATAATCACCAGCCACGGCACTGCGCAAGGAACGTCCGATGATTTCGATAGCTTTCAAATGGAGCATATCCGTTAGCTCCCACGCACCTTTTGTGATGTACCCCTCTACAGCATGAACGAGCGCATCCATACCGGTAGACGCACAAAGTCCTGTTGGCATTGATGCGGACATGTCAGGGTCTACGATAGCTACGATTGGAATATCATGCGGATCAACACAAACGAATTTGCGATTCTTTTCAACGTCTGTAATAACGTAGTTAATGGTAACCTCTGCAGCCGTACCAGATGTGGTAGACACAGCGATAATCGGTAAGCATGGATGTTTAGTAGGCGCTAAGCCTTCCAGGCTGCGTACATCTCCAAACTCAGGGTTCGTCATAATCGTAGCAATAGCCTTACTTGTATCGATAGCGCTGCCACCGCCTACAGCAACGATAGCTTCAGCGCCTGCCGCCTTACAAGCAGCCACGCCAGACGTTACGTTTTCAATGGTTGGATTTGGCTTAATATTATCATACACATCGTAAGCAATGCCTGCCGCATCAAGTAGGTCTGTTACCTTTGTAGCTACCTTTAAACTCAGAATAAATCAGGTGTAGACGTAACGAGAACCTTTTTAAAATGGCGATTCTTAATTTCGTTTACAATCTCCTGAATCGCGCCTTGCCCAAAATAAGACGTACCGTTCAACATTATTCTCCGAGCCATATACCTCACTCCTAACGAAAAAAACATAAACCGATAGAGAATCACTTTACCTATTAATTCTCTATCGGTTTATTAAAATCCTTGATAGCTCGTTATGTATACACTATATATTTTTCTATTGTAATGATTCTAAAGTTTGTCTCCATTGAGTGTCAACTCAGATACGATTTTCAATGAATAGTATTTCCACTTTCTATATTCGTGATATGTTTAGTTAATTCCTGCCAATACAATTAAATATTCTAAGAAATTTTACTAATTTTTCATAAGCAAAATCCGTTTCACCGATTCATCGAGTCGTTCTTTTGAGATGCGACCGTCTTTCACGGCTTTCATAAGGCCATTGTAAGCCGCTTGCATGTGTTCGTATTCGTGGCATACAAGCAAGATGTCACTACCTGCGAGGATGGATTGCACCGCCATGTCACCAAAAGGTATAGTGATTTGCAAGGGCACCCATGTCCATATCGTCCGTTACCACAACGCCATTATAGCCTATGTCCTTGCGCAACCAATCTGTAATGATTGCTTTCGATAAACTAGCAGGATGGTCTGGATCGATTTGTGGGTACATCGCATGAGACACCATGATTGTATAGGTATTCGGTTTAGACTGTTTAATGAGGTCTACGAATACCTTTGTGTCCTCTGAAAGCAGCATTTCTTTAGATACAGGAACAATGCTTGTATCCGCGTGCAAGTCTACGTCAGTCTTGCCAATGCCGGGGAAGTGTTTATAGGAATACCACAAGCCCGCTTCATCGTAAGCCTTGCCGACAGCGCCTGCATAGCGCACAACCTCATCAGGGTTCGTACTATAAGAACGACCATAGGTTAATCCCAAGTCCGCCACAGGAGCAAAGTTAATGTTAAAGCCCAAGTCTTTTAGTTCCGCACCAGACTGTTTTGCCAAGGATGCAGCCTGTTCAATAGGTACATTACCTAGCTCCTCAGCAGGAGGAACCTTAATGAGCTGATCCTCCATGCGTGCTACGGCACCACCCTCTTGGTCAATGCCGAGGAACAATGGCGTTAAACCCGCACTTTTACCAGCCTTATTAATGTCTGCAATGAGCGTTTTAACTTGATCCTTGGACTCCATGTTCCGATCAAATAAAATGATGCCGCCCACGCGGTACTCGTTGAGCATAAACTTAGCATCATCGTTCAACGTCGTGCCGTGAATGCCAATCATCAACAGTTGACCCACCTTGTCCGCATCGGACATATTCGCCACTAACTTGTCCACCTTTTGCTCTGGTGAAAGCTCGCTTTGTACTACGGACTCATAGGTCACAGGCTCTGCCTTTGAAGTAAATGGATTATGTAAACCACAACCCGTTGTAAGCGCTAAGGCGCCGATCATCGTAGTTGCCACGAAACGTCGAAACATATATACCTCCAAAATCTCTAAAAAGTATTATGTATAGTATATCAAAAAAATAAAGACGCTCCCAACATATACAAACAAAGATTGTTACCCAACCCCTGCAGATATGTCCGATAGCAGGGATTAAGCAACAATCTTTATGTATTTAATCTAATCTTTGAAGTTTACTATTTACAGCTTATAGATTCAACTTTTAAATTTATATTATATTGCTTACAGTTCTTAGCTTTGACTTTGTAATTTGAAAATTTTCGTAATTTACATTTCATAGTTTGAATGTTTCAATTTAAATTTTTGCCTTGTTCTTTCATTTTCAGCTAAGAGCTTTTACGATGCGAGGCCCACAGCCTTTACCACCGCAAGCGCCCGTGCCAGCACGAGTTACTTCTTTCACTTGTGGAAATGTATGAGCACCATTTAAAAATGGCTTCTTTAATCGTTTTACGCGTAATACTACGGCAAGTACACACCTTTGTAAGCTTGTCCAGAATCGCCTCTGGCACTTGATTTTCTTCAAAAATTCATATGTAATTCCTCTTCTATTCACTTGAATATCTATATACAGTATCAATTTAATATATCGATTTACTATATCAATAGTATCTAATAAAAACACTATAATATTGCTATATCGAAAAATTTACGATTTCTGTACTTTATTATAACACAATCGAGGAACTATATCGATAGTTTTTAATATGAAAATCTAACGAACAATCAAAAAGTTAATCTGCTACTATAAAAAACAGTAGAATGTACAAATACACAAAATATACGGATAGGCTAAATATATAGATAAGCTAAATATACAGATAAACTAAATCTAGCTAAAAATCTACCATAAAGATATTCCTTTATGGTAGAGACTTTCTCAAAATATAATTATAGTATGAGCCCAATAATGGCAAAAGTAGATTTTTAAATATCGTTTGTTGTAATGGACGAATAACCATAGAAATAATGGGTGTGTTAATAAGGATGATAAAGAATAGTAAATTAAGCATCCCTAATTGGTAATATCTCATCTGCCACTCTGTAGGCAACCACGGCAAGATGATATTAAATCCAGGCAATGGTGGGAACGGAATCAAACAGAAGATTGATAAGCCAATACTATATAAAATAATATATTGCATAACCATGGCAAGACCTTGGGACTCCATGAGGCCTAATTTTCCAAGGAGCATATATATAAAGGTGAATATAAAGCCTGCTATAAGACCTGCCACAGGACCTGCAAAGGCAAGCAAGCTTATATCACGTCGTGGATCTTTAAAGTAAGATGGATTAATTGACATAGGTTTTTGCCCAACCAAAGCCAACAAGAATAATACAGATGGTACCAATTAGATCAAGGTGTGCCATTGGTGACAATGTGAGGCGTCCCGCCAGACGCGGCGTTGGATCACCAAACCAAGTTGCTACCTTTGCCTCTGCATATCCAAAGATAGAAAAAACGATCATAATAGCAGGAATACTTGCTAATATCTGAACCGGATTTAAATCAAACATAGAACTCCTTTATTGTTTAGCTTCCCATGCGGTGTAGCCTTCTTGAATGCAACGAAGGGCATTTAAGGTACGAGGATAGCCGATATACGGCACGCATTGGGATGCGATGTTAATCAAATATTGTTTACTGTTCCCTACGTTCAAATTGCCTTCTACATGAGCCTTGAGTTGAGCTTCACAGCCACCTTGAGCTGCGAGGAAACAGAGGGTAATCATTTCACGATGAGCCACGCTAAGGCCTTTACGCGTATAGTAATCGCCGAACATATTGGCAAGCCATTTGTTGATATGACGAATATCTTCTGGCCCTTCTTGGTAAGAATTGCGCATAGACTCCCCAAAGATTTCCACTTGTTTTTCTACGCCCTTTTCTAGACGAGACTCACTAGTAATAGTGCTGCGAGAGGGATCAACAATAGCTTTCTCCTCGATAGTCAAAAATCTTATTGGTCACCTTAAAGAATGGGCGCACACGTCCGATGCCAAGATAGGGCACCGCTTGATAAATGAGCTCTACCACTTCATCAGGAATAAGGCCAAAGTTTAATGCTGCCGGTAGCATTAATGCATATTCATCAACAGCTGAGGCGCCTACTAATGTAGCGAGAATGGCTAAGAAGCGATCCTTTGCCGGTACATTACGGCCTTCTTCGGTGATGACTTCATCAAAGGCAAAATTATCAAACAATACTTCAAACTCTGGATCAATATAACCTGCTGGGGCTGCAATATCAGGGAACATACGCTCCGTATAGGCTTGAGCAAATTCAGATTTAGACATAAAAAACCTCCATAAACAACACTGGTGAAAGCCCAAAAGGAGCTTTCACCAGCAATAGTTATGTAATTATTACGGCACGGGCCATCAGATTATAACGCTGGGAATTCGAAAGTTGTGCCGTATACTTCTTTCCAAGCAGCCATGAACATATTGAACTCATTTGTTCCAGGTTGAATTTGGTAAACTTGACCATCTGGAGCGTAACGATATACAGTATGTAAGCTTGGATTAACAAGATATTTGAACAATGTAGCTTCCCCGTATTGGTTATTATGCATGTTAATCACATTAACACCAAATACGTTGTTACGGCTGCTATCGATACCTTTAAACTCAGATGCTTTATCAAAGAAATACGTTTCTGTACCATTTGCACTATTTGGAACCTCTGGGTAGTTAGCTAACCCATTCCAGTTTTTCTGCGTTTGCAACACCACCTACTAATAATGTACCGGCTAATACAAATGCACCTAATAAATTTTTATTCATAATGATCTCCTTTGTGCCACGAGGGCAAATCACGAATCAGTCATACTCTCACATGACTTGAATACAATACGCTATATGTATAGTATATCACATTTTTAATAAAATTTTTAGATTTCCAAAGTTACAGAATATATGCATATGAGGTTGTATCAAATTAGCCCTTCATGTTCTCTGCTGTTTTTGCATTTGCGTTATCGATTGCTTCTAGCAATTTATTAAGCAACATACGCAATTGACGTGTCTCTTCTACGTCAAATATAGGACCTGACGATTCAGCCAAGCGGCGTGGTATATGAACCGCTACATCACGTAATGCTTTGCCCGTATCAGTAAGGGTTACCATAACTACGCGTTCATCTTGACGACTGCGTTTGCGTTTCAAGAATGCTTTGGCTTCTAATTTCTTTAAAAGCGGTGTTAATGTACCGGAATCAAGGCGCAATACTTGTCCCAATTCCTTAACGGATAAATCACCATATTGCCACAATGCCATCATTACGATGTATTGAGTATATGTCAAATTTAAAGGATCTAAGTGATTACGATATGCATTAACAATTTCCTTTGCCACTACATAGAGTGGAAAGCTCAATTGATTTTTCCAATCTTAAATATTCTGAATCAGGAACATCTTCTTTATGTTTGTACCCTTCAAGTACACCAATTTCTGCCATATTCTACCTCCATATGCACACAATTATCTACTAATTAATTGTACACAATTTTTACGGTAAACAGTCAACGCAAAAAAGCCCACTTTGAACAGATATTTTTTAAATTTGTCAATTAATTAATATTTATTTTCTTATTCGTTAAGAATTAGGCGCTTCTATAGAATTAACAGGAAGAAATTATACGTCCCCTACTAGGTCCTTCCTCGTAGTATAATAAAAGAAACTCTATATCAAATCCCATTTGTCATAAGAGGACCACATGAACACCTTAGAATGTATTAAAACTCGTCATAGTACGCGAAAATTTAAAGCTGATCAATTATCTAGAAAGCTCATCGATCAAGTGCTCGACGCAGGTCGTCGTGCTCCATCTGGTGGCAACACCCAATTAACACATTTCATGGTTATCACAAACCAAGATATGCTCAACGAATTAGTAACTCTTGTTCAAGAAGAATACGGCAAAATGCCGATTACAGAAAATACTTTACCTTACATGGTGAATATCATTAAGATGTCCGCCGAAGGCAAATTTGTATTCAACTATGGAGCGCCTGTACTCATCGTATTAGCTAGTAAACCAAGTTATGCCAACAACTTTGCTGACGTGTCATGTGCTATGCAAAACATGATGCTTGCTTGCAATGAACTTGACCTTGGTAGTTGCTGGGTTAACCAAATCCGTCATCTTCAAGATAATGAACGCATCCAAGCCAAAATGCGTGAACTAGGTCTTAGCGAAGACGAAAAAGTCTACGCTAGCCTCGCTATCGGCTACCCAGATCTACCAAATGGTCTTAACCGCCGTGAAATCAAAGCAAAAGGCTATCCTGTAACATATATTGATTAAAGATACTATTAGTTTCTTAGCTATTCCTATAAGATAATTAGGGTCAATACAAAAGCGCTATCTATCCCACAACTCTAATTGAGTTTTGTTCGGAATAGATAGCGCTATTTATTTAAAAAAACCACTACTTATTATTAGTTCTATTATTTTATCAAATCTAGGACATATAACTGAGTTTGTAAAATCTACCATGCCCTTCAAATACGCGTTTGCGTGCTGCTTTTACGAGTACGGAATGATCATCCTCTACTACGTGATTAGATTTGTAAGCCCATCGTAAGAGTAGTGCAGAGTTCGCTACTACGAGAAGACTACCAGCGTTATGAACAAGGGCTCCCCAAACTGGGGATAATGTACCAATCATAGCCAAGATGATAGCTACGAAATTCAAAAGCAAAGAGAAAGAAAGATTAATTTTTAATAGTAGTCATCATGCGTTTTAGACAAGGCTACGAGGGTGAGAATTTCTTTAATATTGTCATTTACGAGGACGATATCTGCTGCCTCTACCGCGATATCGCTACCAACACCGCCCATGGCGATACCCACATCGGATTTTTTAAGGGCTGGTGCATCGTTTACACCATCCACAGCAACCTATACAATGGATGCTCAGATTTAGTCTCTACCGAAGCAACCGTTGCGCTCCACGATAGGAAGGCCACACAATAGAATTGTGAACCAAGCCCAGTCGAAGGGCAAGCCTAAACGAATGCCTAATAAACTAAATACTACGCCGATACCGCCGGCTACTAATGTAATTTTTTCACGATTCAAATCGAACCATTCTGCTATTTTGCTCCACCGTTCCATACGTACCTCCTGTGAAAGCTTATATATAATGATATGTACACTCAAAAGTACAGGAAAAATGCGGATTCAATAAGATTATATTATTCATACATAGCCTCATTACGCAAATGCATGAACAGTTATTCATATATATTTGCAAATTGATAATTTTTACATAGAAGATATTCTGATATTTTTCAACCTATTCAATACTATTTCACCCTAATTAATGTTATCCATAATTCAGTTTTCTAATAACTATTTATTATAATAAAAAAATTAAGTATAGTCGACTACATACCCTACATGGTATCATTACAATTGACATGTTGTAGAAAGGATGTGTAACGATGTCGATTTTTTCTCCTGCTCCTCATATTGAACGTTTACCAGAGGCGCAAATCGATTCCACCTACAAACGTCTTCGACGCGAAGTCTTTGCAGGTACATTTATTGGTTATGCTACATTCTATTTGATCCGTCAAAAACTTTAGTTTAGCTGTTCCGTACATGATTGCTGAGTACGGCTACACCAAAGCGGATCTTGGTATAGTTATGACCATCTTATCCGTAGCTTACGGCGTAAGTAAATTTGTTATGGGTAATGCGTCTGACCGCTCTAACCCAAAATACTTCTCCACAGTAGGTCTATTGCTTAGTGCTTTAGTTATGTTATTATTCGGCACCTTACCAGGTGTTATGAGCAGTATTCCTATCATGTGCGTTCTTGCCTTATTAAACGGTTGGTTCCAAGGTATGGGCTACCCTCCATATGCGAAAAACATGGTAACTTGGTTCTCCCGTTCCGAACGCGGTGCTTGGTGGTCCTGGTGGAACGTTTCCCACAACCTAGGTGGCGGCATCATCGCTCCTCTTGCTACGCTTGGCATCTACCTATTCGGTACATGGCATAGTATCTTCTTCTTCCCTGCCCTTATCTCTATCGTGCTAGCGATTATTACCTTTGTATTGCTGAAAGATACGCCTCAATCTTGTGGCTTACCACCTATCGAAGAATACAAACATGAAGTTGTTCATACACATACAGAAAATGAAGAAAAAAGTACTTTCAAAGAAATCTTCTACAAATATATTTTGCATAATAAATACTTATGGTATCTTGCGATTGCAAATATCTTTGTATACTTCATCCGTTACGGCGTAGTTAGCTGGGCTCCGACCTATTTAACCGCTGTGAAAGGCTTCACAAAAGAAGGTTCCCGTTGGGCTTACTTCTTATACGAATGGGCTGGTATTCCAGGCATGCTCGTAAGTGGCTACTTGAGTGACCGCGTATTCCGTGGCCGTCGTGCTCCAGCTACGATTTGCTTTATGTTATTCGTTATCTTGGCGATCCTCGTGTACTGGTTTAACCCTGCAGGCAATATTCTCATCGATAACTTAGCACTCATCGCTATCGGCTTCCTCATCTACGGTCCTGTTATGATGATTGGCCTTCAAGCAGCAGATATGGTGCCACGCGTAGCAACAGGTGGTGCTACTGGCCTTACAGGCCTTCTTGGTTACCTCATCGGTTCTGCCGGTGCTGGTGCTTTCATGGGTCTCATGGTTGACCTCTACGGTTGGGATGGTGGTTTCATTGCCCTCGTTGGTGCATGTATCCTATCCATCGTATTTCTACTCCTCACCCTTGGAGACAAAGGACAACAATAGAATATGTACTGTATAATACGTAATGTATAAATACGTACTGTACAACTCACTGTTGTATATACAAAACTCCCCTAGTAATACTTATGATTACTAGGGGAGTTTAATTATTTATGCGATGCACAAGGAGCCGTTTAATACTTTCAAATTATACACGAGACCAAGTCGCGCCAAGCCATGCAATGCAGCGGCCGTTACAGGATTGATAGATCCTAACACACCAGCACCGATAATAACAACGTGGAACAAAATGGACACGATGAGTAAGCCCAAATGACATTGTTTCGCCTCTTTTGAAAGCCCCGCTGTTGGAGAGTTTTCATCTACGAGAGAACCCATCATGAGTGCCACAAGAACGAGTTCCAAAGAGCATGGGCAAAGGATAACTAGCAATGTAATGGTGTGCATAAAGTTCTGCGTCAATGCATAGGAACCCATGGAAAGCAACATAACAGCCACAACAATAACAGATGAATAATTGTTGATGCCCTGACGCAAAGCTACAAGCTGTGTAGGCATGGTCGGCAACATATCATCATCCAATGTATAATGTACGTCGCCCGTAATAAGCTGCTCTAAGAAAAAGCCCCCATGTACGATGAGTCCTACATAAGCCGCCGTATGATAATCTCCAATCGCAATAAGCGCCACCATGGCTATCACGATGAGAAAATTAGCATGAATCTCTAAATGATCCAAAATACTTTGCACGCTGTTAATGAGCAATGGCAAGCCACAAATGATGACCGTTACCCACGCCAAATCAATAGCTGGGTTCATAGGCTCCGTAAGCGCATCTAATATAATAAATAACAAGCCGAGTGCCAAAATAGCCCCCTGCGTACGCAGAGAAACCTGCGCTGATAAAGACTGTAAAAACTTCATATAGACCTCTCTATAAATGAGATACCGGCCTTACTTAATCCGGAAATAAAATACAAAACAATTTGTTAAATAGTAAGGTACACCCATGCAATATGACACTAATCTTGTGTTAATATCGTACTAATATTAACCTAACAGTAATCAACTACCGATCTGGAGTACCTTTTGTTTCTATTCTAAATTTTATATTACCCATAGGGGTATATCTATTGTGTAAATATTATACAAAAATATATAAGTTATATACAAATCAAAAATTTTTGATAAATGAAAAAAATATCTTAACCGTAAAAGAGATCCTAGTCGTGAGCTCTAATTTCTTTATTGAAAACAAGAAAGAACAGATCCCTAAAAACGACTTAGCTCGCTATGGAGGTTATTTTAATAGGTCCTAGTTGGAGATACTAATTTCATATAAAAGGAAAAGCCCCTATCTCTAAAAATGACTTAGCTCGCTATGGAGGCTTTTAGAGATAGGGGCTTTGACCCAAGGTTATGAAATTAGAGCTTCAATGCCTCAATCCATTCTGCTTCTTTAAATCCAACGAGTACTTTGTCTTCAAGAACCAAGATAGGACGTTTTACAAGCATGCCATTAGATGCTAATAAAAGCTAGTTTTTCTTCTTCACTAAGGTTTGGCAATTTATCCTTTAATTGTTGTTCACGGTAAATCATACCAGAAGTATTAAAGAATGCTTTCAAATCCTTGCCAGATTGTGGATACCAAGCAGCGATTTCCTCTGCTGTAGGATTTTCGGACTTGATGTCACGATCTGTGTACTTAATTTTGTGATCATCTAAGAATTTCTTTGCTTTTTTGCATGTTGTGCATTTAGGATATTCAACGAATAACATAGGTTCTCCTTATATCAATATTCAATGTTGTAACAACTTACTAATTTAAGATAATTTTACCAAATACATCGAAAATTATCAATCTCTTATTGACAGTCTACGGGTTCTAATGAAGCACAATGTGTAATAGAGGATAATACTTCATCCATACCCTCACTAAGTTTTGCGGTACGCAAATCAACATCCATCTGTAAACGCAAGAAATACCCTTCCGAAACACCAAAGTATTTTGCTAAACGCAACGATGTATCTGCTGAAATAGACCGTGTACCATTCAATATTTCTTGAATCCGTGAAACAGGCACATGTATATCCTTAGCTAATCGATATGCAGATAGTCCTAATGGATCCATAAACTCTTCCTTTAATATTTCACTAATGGTAGGTGTAGGAATAAACTTTTCCATATTAATTTCCTCTCATTAATGATAATCTACAATTTCTACATCATAAAAAAACTACTAATATCTTTCACTTTAAAACATAGTCTATATTGACTATTAATTCGCAAACTATACTGTCCAAATCGATCTCCTTGCAACAACTCCAAGCGATTACCCTGGTGGCCAACGTAAATCTTGTAATGATTCAGCATTATCTAACAATAGTAATTTACGAAGAGCTAGCCTTTGTATAAACGGAGAAAAAGCGTTTGGAAAAAGCTTTGATAGTAAACTTTTTCTGTTTCCTTATCTTTAAATCCGATAATCATAGAATCTCTCCTTTGATTATACCTGTTAAACAGGTATAATTCAATAACATATACTTGAAGAATAACTATACATAGAATTGAAATTATTCTACAAACAATTTTTGGTAAAAGAATTCTATAAAACATCATTTAAATCCTACACTTGCGATGACTCTATTGGTCACCTATTTTCGGAATGTAATAAATTTTACCTTATTGTCATAATTGAATTTAAACTATCATTAATTCGCACATCTACTAAATTGATTTTTGAAAAAGTAAAAGACCTACATCCTCGACCGTATCATGTACAAAGTACACATCAAAGGTTCAGAGAATATAGGGTCTCTTATAAAAAAATCTATATATTATTGTAATGCTAATTATAGCAAAAATGTAAGCCCCATCGCCATGAAGATGGCTGGCAAAAGGTTTGCAATACGTACTTTACCAGGCCAGATGAGGTCGATACCAACGCAGAAAATCAGAATAGATCCGACGTAGGATAGGTTATCGATGGCACTAGGTGTCATCAGAGGCGCTGCAATATGTGCCATTGCCGTGATGAGCCATTGCGTAATACCTACAGGAATAAAGGAGAACAGCGCCCCTTTTCCCATAGAAGATACCATAACCATAACGATAATACCATCGAGGATGCCTTTCAATAATAGCGTTTGATAATTTCCAGTAAGGCCGTCTTGAATAGAGCCCAGTACCCCCATAGCACCTACAGTAAACGTCAAAGATGCAGTAATAAAAGCATGTGTAAACTTTGGATCACCAGCATTGCCAGTGCGAGCTTTTACCCAATCGCCAAACACGGTAATCCAATGATTAAGATCGATAATTTCGCCAATCACGGCGCCTACGACCATGCTAATAATCATCAATAGCGGCCCCGTTGTTTGTAGAGATCCGTTGACAATGACGAGCATATACTGCATGGCCCCGCTCATACCGAGGAGGAGCACGATAATACCGCTCACAATCATGAGCGTCTGCTTTAAATTTTCTTTCATAAAGCGACCAAACGCGAGGCCACATAGGCTACCAGCTATAATGAGACCAATGTTAATGGCCGTTCCCAAACCAATCATATATTTCCCTTCTTTAATTGTGAAAGTAACACTATCAATTTACTTCAGTATAACAACTACATCGAAAGAAATCAATCTAATTACTCCTCTTATAACATTATATACAGCAAAAAGCCTCTACCCAATAAGGTAGAGGCTCTGTATAGTTTATAGCGTTGAGAGAGAACTAATGATAGACCCGCTTAGGAGAGAGAGAGTATATGTGTTTATATAAAGCGGGCTAACATGAGATGAGTCGCTATCGCCTCATCGATTTTAGTGTACACCCAATTCCACATAACAACAAATTCAATTATGTAAACTCAATCATGCGCAAAAACTATTGTTAACTAATCTCTGCTTATCTCCCTTAAGCTTCATCGTCTACAGGTAAACGTACGATATCTGCTGTTTTATTAATCTCCTCAAAACAAGGGCAGTCTTTACCGTGATCATTGATGAGACCACTAGCTTGTAGGTGTGAATAAATTGTTACAGGCCCTACAAACTTAAATCCCCGCTTCTTTAAGTCTTTGCTAATCCGCGTGGATAGACCATTTTTAGTAGGGAAATGCCCTTCAGGATGATTTTCATAGATAATTGTCTTATTATCTGTGAACCCCCAAATATAGTTACAAAACGAACCAAATTCAGATTGAATACGTTTAAAGGCAGAAGCATTATTGATGATAGCTTCGATTTTAAGGCGATACTTAAGCATCCCCTCCGTCTGCATGATGCGTTCAATATCACTTTCACCATAAACAGCCACCGCATCAATATCAAAATGATCAAAGCATTCTCGAATGATATCTCGTTTATTCAAAATCGTAAGCCAACTGAGGCCACATTGGAGACTTTCAAGACAAAGATGTTCAAATTGATGTTGATCATCATGAATTGGTCGGCCCCACTCGTAATCGTGGTAATCCTGATATAAAGGCGTCGTCGGCCATTCACAAATCGTCATCACACACCTCCATGAGCCCATACGAGGACGTCATACATGAGCGCTACTACAAGACCCATTACGAGATGACCACCCACGTAAAATGGCACCAAATAATAAATGAATAAAAGTAAGGAATGCAAGGCTTTACGAAGCCATACAATCGGAGTAGATGTGTCGCCACCTACCTTACTATCAAGCCAATTATGGACGGCATAAATAGGTGTTCCTAAACGGCGAATCCAGTCCGGAACACGTACCCCAGGATTCAAACCAGGGCAATAGAAGATCACCAAGGGCAACGCCACCACATCAATGACGAGCAGTATGGTTAGCATAAAAGCGAACCAATCTAATTCGCCTTCCCATGTAAAAGGCTGTGCCATGAAACGGGCACCCCACAAATAGGCCTTGTATACGATATACGGTTCTAATAGCCATAATAAGGGCTTCACTACACTCATGGGACTACCTACACCAAACAAAAAATAATAAAAACTACGCATTTGCGTAGTCATTTCATATATACAACATTCCGATTATATCGACTGAATACTAAGGATATAGTGATTTTCTAGGCTAGAAAATTACTTCATACACATCATTTTTTTAGTCCTTACATACGTCGATTTTCATACTAATATTATATCAGATTTTACAGTTTTGTGGGATTATATTTTATAAAATTTTATCAAATCATGCTATTTATAGTAATTATCAATAAAAGAGCTCACTATATAAAGCCATTCATTACACTTAGCTTTTTGTATACTTATTTTTCATCGATTTTATGATATATTTTTGATGAATACTTGAATCAATATAGCCATTTAGTTATATAATTATACTTAATAACATAACCTACAGATTACTACAATACCAATAAATACGAAAAATGTAAGCGGGAGATACCACCATGACTAAACTACCACTATTAGCGTGTGCTTTCATCATGAGCACTATATTATCACCAGTAGGCGCCATCGATGTTAATATTCCTGGTGCAGATTCTAAGATTTCCAAAGATGCCTACATAAATTACCAAACTACAAACCCTGATATTGAAAAGGATGTAGTAAACTATGTGGAAACATTAAAAGCAACTGACAAAGCTAACGGTATTAGTAAAAACGAAATTGAGTATACTAAAGCAGCCTCTATATATCGCGGTCAACATTACCATAATACAATCATATCCATTCACGATAATTACAACCAAATTCGGCTTTCATTCCCTGTAGCGGGCATAAAAAGTGATTATCATATAGGACGTTACCAAAATCCAAGTCGAACCATTGAGGACTATCGAGTGTTAACCGATAACGGAAGTCTCAATTTAGAAATTGACTACGCAGATTTTAAAGATTACGACTGGCGCAACACCAAAATAGCTTATGAAAAGCTAACAGACAAAGACGTCCGTAATTTCTTGCAAGCCAATGCGAAACGAAAGTCCTCAAAACAGATTTCTGATATAAAGGGTACTGTATTTTCATATCCTACTGTTACCTACAGCACTTGGGATAGCATGAAGATGCCACACCTTAAAAACGCTAAAAAAACAACGCTCACCATCGACACGATTAATTTTAAATTTAAGGGCTATAACATGCGTTATCCTTTATATCACGCAGGGTTTGTCTATTATGATAATAACCCCGTTCTGAACAAGGTTCCTACAGATAAATTATTGGCTAATTATGTGCTTCCCTCTGTACAAAGCCTAAATGAATTAAATCAATATTCACGCATAGAAAGCTTAAACGGTGTACAATACCGCGTACCAAAAGACGCCATATACGAAGGTGAAAGTAAGGGCACCGACCACCAAGATATTAGATACTACAAAAAAGGAGACATAACATTCTTTATTTCTACTGACAATGTTCCTAAAAACCCATATGCGCATGAACTTGTTATAAATGGTCATTACAATTTTAAAACTGATTTAAATACGTTCTGGGATATTTACCGTTACCATCCATCAGCATCAGACTATATCAATTACTCAGTTGTATGGAACAATAACATCCCTGGTCTATCCATACACAGCTATGAACCTAATAAGAACGATCACATTCTAAACTTTAACTCCTATGATGGCATATATAGTTTTACTTATACTATCTTTTATCCAAGTTTTTTAAGTGCTGAGGAAGTTCAAAAATTACGGAATATGATTGAGTTCTTTGATTCTACCAATAATCCTAATTTTAAAATGCAAGAACACGTTCTATTTCCAGAAGCATAGACGATCTATATCAACACCATTATAAAAATAGCTTTTCATAAGCATTATATTATACAAATATATAAATTAACTAACAAAAGTCGAGCAACTAAACGATAGAAGCTCGACTTTTTTAGTACTAGAAAAACTAAAATATACTTAGTTAAGATACAGCATTCACGGTATCCCAAAAGAATTGTATGTATGTCTTCATTTATTATGTGGACAGACTAGTCCTCTATGGCATCAACTACTTCACCAATGTACATATAATGTGGTTCCCAACGATCATGCCCAGCTTGTGTATATACAGCAGGATTAGATGCGTAATAGTCTTTTACCTTTTCTGCCAAATGGGCTTCATCGAATTGGTGTTCATATAGCTTTTTACATACAAATGTTAACTCTGCTTCTTTGAAAGTTACCCCATCGCCTGCCGTAACTGGCGTTAGGCCAGAATTTGCCACCTTATTTTCGTCGCGGCCAGAATGAGAACCTAAATAACCAAGAGCCTTGCGATAACTTTCAGGGAAAAAGCTAACTGTAAAGGTATCATATTTAGCCATAAACTCTTGAGTATAACGCGCTGGATGAATGTACACTGTCACCGTGGATATATCGCCACCATTAGGGACCCCATATGTTGCCCATACTGCCCCTAACTAACCGTACACGTATTAAAATCATCAAGCGTTCCAGCCGTAACAAGAGCCCAACGATTCTCAAACATAGTAAAAGCTTTATAATCCTTTGTTTCAAATGGTTTCATAAGAACCTCCAGTTTATCTCAATTTGACGATATAAATCTTTACCCCTATAATATAGGTAGATAGTCAGACGAGTCGTACCGTCAGGCTCATCTCTGAAAACAAAAAAGCTTGAGAAAATGGCCTTTCAGTTATCGAATCATCTAAGATAACGAAGGGCTATTTGTCTTTAGTGAGACAAATAAGCGCTATTAAAGCTCCAAAAGCAATAACCACAGTTATCACCTGTAATAAGAGCATGATTATTTCATAATCACTCATAGGCTTATCCCTCCCTTCGATAACGAAGAGAGGCCCAACCTCGTCTAACTATCCTATGCTTATTATATAGCGAACTAATATGCGATACAATAAGCATTATATTATACAAATATATGAATACAGTAATAAAAACCGAGCTAATTCTATGAATTAAAAAGCTGGCGGTAATCGCTTACACCATAAAAACTTTAAAACTACATTTCTTATTGAGTTAATATATTAATCCATTCCATATACCACGGTATAAATACTGGGCTCTCTTCAAGTTTCTCCTTATAAGACCCTTTTTCTCGCCATTGTGGCTCTTTTCGTAATCTTGCCGCATCATCAAAGCCCACATATTCGATCATATCTCTCAGTTGTTTATGTGTATAAGATGTTTTACTTTCATCATAATTAATACGATAACTGTAAACGTATACAGAATCTCTCACAACATGACGGAGATAGGATTCACTATTAGGCTTATGGGAATCAACTAAAAGAGCCTGCAATTCCATTATTCCATACTACTGCATATTGTGTAGGTGTGTCTAAATCATTATATTTATGTAAAAATATAATGTTGGAATCTTAATAATCGTTACATCTGGCTTTTTCTTTCTTGATTAAGCTACGTATTACCCGCATTTTAAATCCTGTATCCTCATAGGTTCTTACATCATATGTCTCGTCTTCCACAGTTTCACTGATGAGCTTAGCCGTTTTAGGAATACGATAGTTAAAATTACCCCAATGCTCAACATTAGTATAAGCATCTAATCCAGATAATGATTCGATAGATGGAATAATATAATTACTCATCACCACTTCAGGCGCTTTATCTTGATATGGATCCTCTGTATTTACCCAACCGCCATAGGTAATGCCATAAGATGTATTTGTATCATTTGGTGTAAATTCCGTATACATTACATGGGCATTATTTGACATGAGCTTCCAAGATGTGTTCCGTAATCCTGGATACATATATTTTCCTTTACTTTCAGAATATTTATTAAGCTCTTTAGCATGCGGTGGACCGACAACTAAAAACGCACTAAGGCTTCGAACAGCAAACAAGGGCCCTTGTTTTCCGGATGGAGACTCTACAACATCCCCGCGTAAGCTAACATTTGGTACGGATAATCTGATATTCTTATCCCCTTCATGAAGCAACACAACTGTAGACTGCGAATAATCTGCAAGCTCCGAAGCCTTAACAAAACCAGACCGTTCTCGATATAACTTATCCAGTTTCGATGCCGGATTTACAGACTTCGATTCTACAAATTGAATATATGACTCTACCTCTTGCTCCGCCACCTTATTAATATGTCGATAATCTTCATACGCATTGACAGGAATACTCGCATCCGCCCCAGGCATAGGTGGTTGCCCCTCTGGCACTTTGATTTGTACGGCACTTACATTCATAGTAAAAGCAGCCGCTAGTGCCATCATGATTAAACTTTTACGTAACATAGTACCCTCTCTCAATTTTTATAAAATAAATAAGCACAACCTTGTTAACATAAGTATACTATGCAAATAAGATCGTGCCTATTATTTATAACTTTATATTTCACTATGCATGAGGTTTGTTTCTATTTAATATATGAGGTTCATCTCAATTTGACGATATAAAATAACCTTACTATAATATAGATAGATAGTCAGACGAGTAGTGCCGTCAGGCTCATCTCTAAATCAGTAAAACATTAGGAAATGGCCTTTCAGTTATCTAGTTACACTAGGCAACGGAGGGGCTATTTGCTTCTTGTAAAAGCAAATAAGTGCTATTAAAGCCCCAAAAGCAATAACAATAGCCATTACTTGTAACAGGAGCATGATTATTTCATAATCGCTCATAGACTTATCCTCCTTCAAAAAAACGAGAGAGTCCCAACCTCGTCTAACTATCCTAAATCTATTATAGAGCGAACTAATATACGATACAATAAGCATCATATTATATAAATATATAATTAACAAATAAAAGCCGAGCTACTAAAACAAGGTAGCTCGGCTTTTTATATCGTTTCACAAATTTATAATCTACTAAATTCTAATTACATTACTCTCAAACCAACTCTTTAAAGAAGGATCTAATTTGCTCGTTTTAAAGGTTTACATAATCACACTACTCTCAAAACCGTTCTGTTCTATTCATACGCCAACACTCTGTTTTAGAGGTTTACAGAATTACACTACTCTCAAACTTGTTAGGTGTAGGAACGCCACCATTTAATGTTTTAGAGGTTTACAGAATTACATTACTCTCAAACTTTCATCTCACTTTAAACCTTTGTAATTCCGTTTTAGAGGTTTACAGAATTACACTACTCTCAAACACAGGCTCCTTATCTGTATATCCAGTAGGGGTTTTAGAGGTTTACAGAATTACACTACTCTCAAACGCATTACTAATTGCCCAATCTAATAAATCAGTTTTAGAGGTTTACAGAATTACACTACTCTCAAACATGAAAAACACCATGCAGGGAGTGCAAGTTTGTTTTTAGAGGTTTACAGAATTACACTACTCTCAAACTTCGAACCCTATTACTGTGTTAAATAAATTGTTTTAGAGGTTTACAGAATTACACTACTCTCAAACGTCAAAAGGCTTTCCAACTGCATCGTGTATGTTTTTAGAGGTTTACAGAATTACACTACTCTCAAACCTGCAGGCTAAGATCTACGTCAAGATCGGTGTTTTAGAGGTTTACAGAATTACACTACTCTCAAACGGGTCTTCAGACACGGTAATTACCTGTCCTGTTTTAGAGGTTTACAGAATTACACTACTCTCAAACACAGTGGCATTACTTATGTTACTGGTGGTGGTTTTTAGAGGTTTACAGAATTACACTACTCTCAAACTAATAAGCGGTGAAATACATCACTCCGTAAGTTTTAGAGGTTTACAGAATTACACTACTCTCAAACTTAGGTTGCACGGCAACTCCAGTAGTAGCCGTTTTTAGAGGTTTACAGAATTACACTACTCTCAAACCCTATGCGTGAATACATGATGCCATTAGCAGTTTTTAGAGGTTTACAGAATTACACTACTCTCAAACAGTGAGTAATAGCCCAATGATTTTACCAATGTTTTAGAGGTTTACAGAATTACACTACTCTCAAACTAACAACCCTGCAAAAGGCGGTAACTTCCCGTTTTAGAGGTTTACAGAATTACACTACTCTCAAACCGTTGAGGAATACATACCAGCAGCTCTAGCGTTTTTAGAGGTTTACAGAATTACACTACTCTCAAACTTATCTTGTCCACCAATTCCCCATTGGATAGTTTTAGAGGTTTACAGAATACACTACTCTCAAACCCCCAAATTAAATTTGAGGCTCAAGAATAACTCGATCTACCACTAGGTGTAATTCTGTATCCTCTTCAAATAACACAGAAATCATTATCTAAAAATATACCCATTTATAAGGCTTTTTATCAAGTTTTTCTTTGTTAAGAGATCCAGTTGTTAGACAAACCAGTCGTAATTGCCGACTTAGCATATTTTGATAAAATGCATTAAGTTCATCGTCATTTAAAAACTAGATCTAAATTCACCATAATATACAGCATAGGAGATAATAATGTATCCACCACTTCTATATAGGACATTAAATCCATAACATCTCCTTTACGATTAAACTCAAAATTAAAACTCCCTAATTTAATAAGTTCAGCAGTTCCAATTTCAAGTTTATGTTGGATTGATAAAGGATATCCAAATTCTAAAGAATAGTAAAAGGCATGAAGTCGATTTTACAATATCCGCTACCTCTTCAGTCATCAATAAAGCGTCTTTAGATAGTTGGTTTTGTAATTTAGTTAATAAAGTTTTTACTATTTACATCTACATATAATGGATTAAGTATCATATGGCTATACTTATCTATACTAAAAAGCTTTATTATTATCGTTTTAAGATCCAAGGCCCTTCACCACCATCACACTGTATATCGAGCTCTGTAACCATATGTCGAAAAGCTTTACAATCTTCAAAAAGATATAACGGTTACCTTATCATGAAATATCTCAAAGTCCAATATAGAATCTTGATACATTAATTTCATATCACGAGCACCCTCTCTGTTGAATCTATAACTTCACTTTGCTTATCTCCAACTACAATTTCCATTCTTGAAAACTGCTTTTTCTGTTACAGTTAACATAAATAAGCTACCGCTAGGTAGCTTATTTTTACGCACATGTTCCATAATAAGATTAGCGCTAGTTGTATTAAGAACTAACTTTGAATATACAGACTCTTGTAACATCAGAAAGCCAGATACAATTAAGTACTTTCTAAAATTCCTATATTCTTTTCGATCTTCCGAAGTTAACGTCGGTAAGTCGAACATTACTAGTATTCTCATAAATCTATAGCTCATATTCTATAAACCTAATCTGATTAGCATTTTGAGTACACAATGCATCAAACACACTTTTACAATAAATACGAATCGCTGCACTAAATGTTTGAACGGTATCATTAATCTTTACATCTTCAGATAGCAATTCTATAAGAGCAAGCTTCACATTACGGTCAAATTCTGTAGGTCTTAACTTGATAACTACTGCATCAACAAATCCACGCAATGGTTCCATTAAATCAGATCCTAAATTATACGGATTAAATTGATTACAGTGATTTAACCCTAATTATGTAATATATCCTAAAGATAAAATCTCTCGATTTACTGCAGAAAGCAATATCGCATATCCATAATTAAGGGCTGCATTAATAGGATTATCTTGTTCTCGAGAAAATGATTTTCCAAACAAAGCATTAAAATATACCTTTGCAGCATGACCTTCACGTTGCGTTTCATCGTTTAAAGTCAACTCATCCAGATATTGATATAGTAAATCTGCCTCAGCTAAATTCTGATGCTGTAATAAGTCTGCTTGATTCATAATTTTATGCCGTACAATTTCAGTCCAAATATAAGCCTGTACATCTTTAGACCAATTAGCTTGCTCCCGACAACGTTTACTACTATTATGACTACCATGTAATGGAAGAACCTCACTCGCTGGATTTCGTTTCTCATCACAAAATACAATAGCCACCTTCTTTTTAATCAACTCATTTAAGAGTACGGCGGTGAGGCTCACCGCCGTAGATTCAATAATCAACATATAGATTTCATCAATATATACTTTAGTCGTTTCAAAGTCCTTACGAATAATCATGTAATTCATTTTAAAAATCTAACTTAGAACGACTACCTATGACTACCGTACGCCAACTCATAATAACCCCTAATACTAACTCCCACGCTTTAAACTATAGTTATTTCATTAGAATATAGACCAGTAATAGATTCATTTACAATTTTAAATTCATCTAATGACGAAATCTTAAAAATTAACAACTTTACGAGATGCGCTAACATTTATAGTACTTAAAGATAGTTTTTATTCATATTAGTAAAAAATATTAAGCAGCTCAGCTAATGCCTTACATCGTTCTTCTAAAGAAAGTTTTTATAAATTGTTTTCTTCCTATATTATTAACATCTGTTAACTTATTACCTCTCATCTTCAAATAAATAAGCTCGTTAAACTTAGATACCAAATAATCGAATAATTTTTGCGTATACTCTAAGGTTATATTTTCAACCTGATTATTTATTGGATTTCTAGATTTGACCGATGACGCTTTAAGCGCAATATTTTTATTTTCTGATATTATAGCTGTAAATTTCTCAACCAATTTTATATAAAACTGAATCTCTAAAGGAACTATAAGTTGAATTGCGTTATCAATACAAAAACGATCATTTGATCGGCCACCTAAATAATAGTTAAATCCATCAATTTTTAATAACTGATCATTATATACTTTTTATAAATTATTCGTAGATTATTAGCCTTTGGTAAAACCGTTTTTATATATTCTAAAAAGAGCTTGCTTCGTTAAAAGTCTTAGTAGCTATAAATATAGGTATTGGTATAAATGCCTTGATACTGTTATTCTTTTTATCACTATACTCAATAATCGTATAGTATGCATTCTTTTATATCTGAATAGCCTCCATATTTCATATTCTGTGACATAATTGGATCATTAGCTTTTTATTGGTAAATATATATCAGCCTTAACTTTACTCGCCTTAGTCAAATTAATATCAGACAATTGTCCCTTTTGTTCATAAACACGCTTCGTAACTCGAACATCGTTGCTGTCCATCATTTTCTTAACAGTATCCATGCTTGTTTTTACAGCCCAAGCTTTTCCATCTTTTAGCATTTGTGCAATTTACATCATAATTGAACATCTTCGCTAAATTATATGTACGATTAGCTCCATTCTTTTTAAAGAATGCAGGAAGTTACGAGTAAATCTTTCATGATATACATTACCAACAACAATATTTAAATAAGCATCTTTAGCATGATGGTGATGATTCAATGAGCGAACTTTGATAAAGTTATTATCATGACGGAAGTCTGTTACATTTTCAGCCTTTACAAAGACTACATCAACACCTGGGTAAAGACGACGCAGTAATGTTGTGGCAGCCTTAACAGATTGATTAGTTTCTACTAGTTGACGAGCAATAAAGCCACTTAAATCATCAGCTGTAAGTGGTGTAATGCGAGTAAGACGCTCATATTTCCGTTCACTAATAAGACCTTGTTGTTTTAAGAATATCCAGAATGCCTTTTGTGCCTTTTTGAATTTCTTTTACTAATTGGATATGTATCTGATTTTTGAGCATTTGCAGTTCGTTTACATAACACTAAGTTATCAAAACTATCATCCTTGGTGAGGCTACGAGGATAAATATGATCAATATCATAGTTATCTGTATTTAACTGACTTAAATCTATAACTTCGCCAGTATAAGCACAGCGGCCCATTTGAGTGTAGTATAAATAAAGCTTTTTACTTCTTAACGCCGCATCATCATATTTAGCTAGTCCTGATTTTAGCCCTCCAAACTCTTCGTTCGTAAGTCCGCTTAATAATGCATCATCTTTTTATCGCTGCATATAAATCTGATAATCGTTTTTGGCGGGAATCTTTTTCTTTTTCTCCGCTTTTATTTGACCGTGTTACTTCTACAAAGATACGAGCCGGTAAAGCTTTTTAATATGTACAACCTCATCAACGATGCGCAATGCTATGCCATACCGCACGTTTAACAGCAGGTGAAAGCGCTAAATCATCGATAATATCATGAGGGTTCACGATTTGATCTTCTGTTAATTTAGCATTTATTTCTTGAATACGTTCCATAAAGGAAAAATTTATCGCCTAATAGTTCCATTAAGTTATAGCTAAAATCACGCATTGCTTCTATAATGGTTACAGAAGTACCGTCTCCAATCTTATCACAACCATCGATACCATTTAGTAATTTCTTAGAAAGACGGCCCCAATCTCGATATCTTAATTTTGACAATTTTTTTGATAGCTTCATCATCAAGGCGCAAGAAAATTTATTACGCAATGTTTCTCGCAACATTTTCTTACTTTTCACCAAAAGATAGTTATATCCGCAATAATGTCTTCAGCCATAGATACATCAAAAATTAGTCCCAAGAATACGAACCATATCACGATAAGAGGCTAAATCATTTTTAATTTCTCCATCAAGACCTGTAATCTCAGGTTTATGCTTCTCAGGGATATAATTATTATCCTTTAAGAATTGCTCTATACGATTTTTAGTCATCTTCTTATGGTCTTGCTTAAATACAGCCTCAATAAGATGTTCTTTTACTGCTTTCTCTAATGAGCTTACCATCAATACGTACATTATTTAGTTCGTTAAGCAACATAAACTCACTATACAAAAGTGATGATTTGGGCAGCACATCCTCGCCCAAAAGGTAAGTGCATTTATTAGTAAGGTTTTTGATAAAAGCTGCTGCTGATTTTTCCCGATCAATTTTATCATCAAAATTCCACGGAGTTACTCGTCCAAATGCTTTCCGAACCGCCCAAGCAAAACCACCGTTATCTACATTATGATGAGTATTTAAAGGCCCTACGTAATACGGAATGCGAAACTCAAGCATTTTAATAAGTTTCTCTGCTACAGAAAAACCATCCGCCACTTCATTTAAAAATGGGAATTTATGACCACATTTAGCAAGGATCGCTTTGAGTTCTTCTAAATGTAATTGATAAGGAATAACACCATTGTCTTTAATTCGTTGTAATGGTAATAATGTTTGTAGCTCAATTTGACTAAGAATATATTCTTTTATCCTTAGAATCAGATAGTCCTTCTACTATTTTTCTTAGTGTATTTATAAAAAAATCTTCACGGTTACAACTAGTTTCCTCAGTACGACCTTGTTTAATATAATGCACATAGTTGTGTAGACCTTTTTCATCAACTTTGAACATAGTATTGTAAATGCTTCTATCCGACTTTAGTAAAGATTTCAATATAGCTAAAATCATCTTTATGCTTGTTGAAAAGCTTTTACCTTAGATTCAGAAATAGTAAGGCCAGGTTCTTTTAATAGACATTAGGATAATAGCATCATATACAGATTTACAATCATCAATAATATGAATCTCGTCCCCCAAACTTTAGCTAGGTCATCACGTCTCTCATCATATGTATCCCCTATAATTTGTAACTTTTAAGATCTTCATCTAAATCCTCTACAGAGCCGAATAAGTCAGTAAGGCTCGCAGATAAACCTAACACCAAATTAGCAAATGATTTTAAGTCTTTTTATCTTCTTTGACTTGATCTTTTTGAGTTTTTACTAGAAGTATCTACTGTATCAGTAGCTATATATGTATCAACCAAATGTTCTATGGCTTTTGGCTTTTATCAGATTTTGTTTTTCCAGCCTCCATAAGGATTTTGCCCTATAGAGCTAATAGCAGAATTACAATCAAAAGCAATTAAAATGTAATATTTTCTAAAAGCTTGTTTAATAACATCATCAAGCGTTGAAGCATTAGAGTCAAATGTAGCCCCTTCATAAAGGAAGTTACCACGATATTTTTAAAAATATGATGTACAGCTAAAAAAATAGTTTGCGAATATCATCAGTACCAGATTTCATCAATTCTGAACGCAAATGATAAACAGTAGGATACTCTTTAAAATAATCTTGATCATTATAGTTTTTTTATCGATAAACAAAATATGTTTTGAACTGTGACCGGTCGTTTTATCCTCATAGTGGTACTTACTTTCACGAAGGCGCATAAAGAATGTAGGATCCACCTGTGCCATAGCATCAGCAAACAATTCTTCTAATAGTTTTAAGCGTAATTTACGACGTTCCAAACGACGACGCATGGACCGGAATCCACGACGTGCTACAGCGGATTCTCCCTCATCAAACAAACGACTTCCCCACATTTTATGAGATCGAAATTTCAGCAACTCATAGGCCTTATTGGTTACTGCCCAGCCCACTGAGCTTGTACCAATATCTCAACCCCACAAAATAATCTTTTAATTGGATATCCTTTCAAATGACTTGAAATAAGTTGGTTCGATGCTTGCGTTTCCATAAGTCCTCTCCTTTGAAATTAATAATTGACATTCATCAAATGCTTAACTATACTATAATTAATCCAACTAGTTTTGGAGGTTTACAGAATTACATTACGAGTTCAAATACAAATTAATTTACAATGCTCTTCAGGCGCTCGACGTAGGGCACCTACTCTCAATTCTTCAGAATTGAGTTTTTTTATTGCCAAAATTTACTATTTAAACGTGATATATAATCTATAAGTCGCCAAACACCGTATAATTAACTTCATTTTAGCATAAAACAATAAATTAATTCATATGTTTTTCATAAATCTTATAATTATACTCATAATCGAGTACATAAAAAGTTAATAAATAGTTATGTTTATAAGTAAAAGCCGAGCTACTCAAAATTTAACGTAGCTCGGCTTTTTTTCGTCTCTTTTTATTCTAATATAATTATCTATAAATCATAATTTTACTTACTTTATCACCTTTTTGTTCAAATTGTATGCTATGCATCATATCCGTACGATAGCGATATTTCCCATAAAACCATCGATTATTAGAGTCTACTAAATCAGGTCTACCGTATACATTAAGGACTTTTCGCATGGAGTCGCCTACGGCAATGCCTCTATGTGTTGTGGCATCACGATTCTCGATCATCATATAGGTAACAACTGACTCTACACCATCCATTTTAAAAACTCCCAAAGGTAACACCACCATAGGTGAGTCCTCTACTAGTTTCTTTTAGTAGGTGCCCCAAACTTGCTTTTCACACTATCAAAAGGTATTACCTAATGAAACACCAAGAACCATCATATCCTCGTCTGGTAAGTTAGCACCTACAAGTTGTCCTCCCGCATAATGAGTATACTGCTCAGCTTTCGGCCAATCGTAAGACTGTTTCGCTGCATTTGTTTCAAGGCGATCCCACGTTTTGCTCAACCAACTTGCATCTGTCACATAACTATAACCACTTACCAATTGCAGGCCGATAACAAGCCCCGTAATCATGCATTTTCTTTTCATGTTCTCTCTCCTGAACGATCTTATAAACAACTGAATTACATTTTATCTTTACTTTGCATACGGATTACTTTATTCCGCAGTGTCTCAACATTTGCAAAATCAGAATATTCTACCGTATTACGCAGCTGAATATGAGAATATGGCGTAGCCCCATCAATATAAACTAAGCTCATTATATATACATTCTTGTCATCACGTAAGAATCGATGCATTAAAGACGTTTTTCCTGGTTGATAGTTATCTACTAAAAAGACTGGGAACGCCATTATTCCAAACAGATGCTGATTGAATAGGTGCATCACCTATGATTTGACTTTCTGGCTTTTATTTCCGAAATCTCGTCAATAAATGAATAGATATATTTATCATCTACTTTTACAGGTTTCTTAGCTACAATAAGTCGGATACCTGATCCACGATAGTCTCTCATTTCGGCAGAGTCCTTTAACGATTTCTGTGCTATTAGTTTGAGCCCTTTAGGAATACGATATGTGAAATTATCCCATTGAATACTTTCACTATAATGATCCATGTCATCTAACGATCGAATCGACGGAATTACATAATTACTCATAACGTGCTCGAGCTTGCCGGTAACAGGCTGATTTTTGTAGCTAAGACCTACCATATATTCTTGATTCGGTTGATTAAATAAACCAACTACAACAACCATAGCAGGCGTATTCTCACCGAAAGACTCAGTTTCAATAGCCCATTTACCATGTGTGATACCCGGATATGTAAACTCCCCTTTTCGCTCTGATTTTAATTTGCCTAATGCATCATCATAATTCTGTTTTGTACCAATCGCAAAAAATATGGAATTCTCTCTTACAATAGATAAACGTTCACCATCACTGCGTTTTTGGGTAATACTTACTTGCTAATAGTAGTCCAGGAACAGATGCCCGAATGTTATTACGCTCATCATGCAACAACACAACTGCAGACTCATTAACAAGTAAGTCCATCAACTTCTCCGAATCGCTTGCTATCTGATTGACTTCATCTCGTGTTAGTCCCCAGTCAGTTACATACATGTCCATGCGTTTTTTTAGATTCAGAATGTAATTTTATAACATCACTAGCTCCTACATTGCTCAAGCTACCGGCCCGATAGTTTTCATAGGCATTGGCAGGGATATTCGCATCTGCCCCTGGTATAGGTGGCTGTCCTGCTGGCACTTCTATCTGTACAGCGCTTACATTCATGGTGAAAGCAGCTAGTACAGCCATGATAATCAAACTTTTACGTAACATAAAACCCTCTTTTTCTCTCACATTACAACATAAATAAGCACAACCTTATTAGCATAAGTATACTATGTAAACAAGGCTGTGCCTATTATTAATAATTTTATAATTTAGTATATGTATGATATATCTATAATTGGTATATATAAGGTTTATCTCCATTTGACGATATATCCCTTTATCCCTATAATATAAGTAGATAGTCAGACGAGTAGTGACGTCAGGCTCATCTCACAAACAAATAACATGTAGAAATGGCCTTTTCGTTTTATCTAATTTCCGAAGAAACGAAGGGCTATTTTGCTATTTCTAGACAAATAAGCGCCACAAGTGCTCCAAAAGGATATCATGACTGATAAAATCCCAAGGATAATCATAATGATTTTATAACCACTCATAAGCAACCCTCCCTTCAAAAACGAAGAGAGGCCCAACCTCGCCTAACTATCCTAAGTCTATTATAGAACGAACTAATATGCGATACAATAAGCATTATATTATATAAATATACGAATAAACTAATAAAAAGCCAAGTTATTCCTAACTATGAATAGCTTGGCTTTTTACATTATGTAAATAAGTTAAAAAAATATCAGAAATCTAATATGCGTATTTAGGAGCTTTCAAAAGCTAATGAAATATCAGTCCAATAATAATCAGAATCGGAGCCAGGTAAGAAACACAAAAAAATAACAATAGCTAAAACAATAATAGTGCCATACATTAATATCCCTAGCTTTATAACAAAATCTATACTATAAAAGATAAATGTCCCCACTAAAGATTGGTCTTTCAAAGAAAAAGTACCAAGCTTTTCACTCTATAATAAATTTTTGGTTTATCAAACGCTGGATATAGTTTCTCATGCTGACAAAAATGCCACAGTAAAACCCAAATATTCCCTGAAGGTAAATATCAATACTGGCAAATAATCCCTTTAATGGATATGCTTCTAATACATATCGATCATAGAGCAATGTATAGAAAGCCCAAATAGAGATTCCCAAATAAGTAAAAAGCAAGCTTTTATTAGGAGTCCAAAAACAAGTTTTATCTTTTAATCTATGTTTATTCACTGTTTTAACCACTCTAGTGCCATACATAAATATTACAACTCATCATCATAAGATAGTCCAAAGATCTTTTATAGATCAAATTAGGCAATTTATATTTTTCATCACCAAATTCAGCAGGTAGAATCATAGCTTTTAGATTTTCTGCATATATACGTTGTTGGCGAATTTGTCCATTATTGTAATAGGTACCGCCATCATTAACGGTCCCTGTAATTCCTGAACTTCCTTGCTTTGCACGCCAAATAGAGATATATGGGGTCTTATCACCTTGTTTTAAACTTCTATCATGATCATTAATCAAATGGCGCAAAGAACGATCCATTTGGTAATCGTATTGTACTGAAAGTCCTTGAATCATATTCGCAGCAGGCATGGAAACATAAATGACGGCTTCAATACGACGATGGCCATTCGGCGCCGTTACAGACTTAACAGATGAAAGATCCAAATATTTTCCATCTCCTCTTCCAGAGTCAGCACTCGAATCGATGTGTTCAAATCGTTCTGCGTTTAATAAGTCAGCTTGTGATACGGCTTGGATTTGCATTGGCAACACGAGGCAGCTTAGTAACCATAGTGAAAGTAAATATATGCGTTTCATCATCCACCTCATTGGGCCACAATATCATCAAAATGCTGCTGATATACAGATACAAACATAGCATCCGCTATATCATATATAATAGTATTATTACGGTTAAGTGGGACCTTACGCGTATCGTTTACATAATGCATTGGCTTTGTCGCCCCATCAAATGTATATCTCGCTACATCTACCCCTGTCATAGCTAAACCAGACTTACTTTCACTAGCCTCAATCAAAGCCAGCATAGACGGGCTCGGATTCATGATACGAGACGAATGAATAAGTGTCGCTAACGAATAGTTAGTATCATAATCCACGGTGAGCTGTCTCTCATTGATGATAGATTGATAAGACGTATCCATCACAATATAGTAAGTCCGCGCAAGGAATACTGTGGCGGTGCATAGCGTAGGGCCTCAATCGAATAAGTGTTTAAATAGATATACAAGCCACCACTCTCTATGGGGCCCATTCATCGACTGAGAATAAACAAGCTTAAACTGTGGTGACGTCTTCAGCTCCTGAAATGTAATTGCCTCTGTAGGCATGGTGAAAGCCAGCAACACAAGAGCTAGTATCAAAATACGTTGAATCATAAAAACCTCTCTCAAAAAAATGAATCTTGTCTCAATAAAATAAGCACAGTCTTATTAGCATAAGTATACTATGTAAATAAGGCTGTGCCTATGATTAATAATTTTATATTTTAGTTCTAATGTATATATATTCTCCAACGAGCAATAAAACTCCTCTTTGTATTTTCCCCAGTTTTTATGGATAATTAAACTATACTTGATATATGCACCGCAAAGTAGTAAGGGTGATTTAGTATGAATCTCTAGATAGTGTAAATTTTTTTGGAGGTGTCATATGGATTCTCTGACTATTATTTGGTTTTATTGTTTGCGCCTATTTATTACTAAATTTATTAGTCGGCGTGTATTGTCATATTCGTGTAAAAGATAGTACTGACTATCTACTCGCAGGTCGTCGTATTGGGGTTCTTATGACGGCAGGCACATTAGCAGCTACGGAAATCGGTGGTGGGAGCACCGTAGGTGTAGCGAAAGCAGCGTATGGTTCTTGGGGGTTTGTCTGCAGGTTGGTACGTAGTATCTGCAGGGATTGGTGTTATTCTCGTTGCTTTCATCGCACCACTCTTGCGGCGTGCTATGGCAACAACCGTACCGGAGATCATCGGCCGTCGTTTCGGCGCGTCTAGCCATCTCATTACTTCCATTCTGTCCATGCTGGCAACAATTACACTAGCAGGCGTACAGATTACAGCAACTGCAACCATTATTAGCGTTCTCACCGGACTTTCAACAGAGCTCGCCATCCTCATCTGTGGCGCGGTACTCGTAATTTACACCATGTCCGGCGGCATGTGGAGCGTAACGATGACGGACGTAATCCACTTCTTCGTTCTCGTTGGGGGCTTCTCCCTCGCGGTACCGTTCGTCTTACACAATGTGGGCGGCTGGGAGTCGGTAGTGACAAAATTGCCACCTGAACAGCTAGGCTTTACAAAGGTGGGTTGGAAAACCATCATCGGCCTTGTCATCATGTATTTCATGACCTTCTCCACTGGGCAAGAGTCAGTTCAACGGTACTTCGCAGCGAAAAATGAAAGAACAGCCGTTCTCGGTTCTATCATTTGCGGGATTATTATGGCTCTATTCGCCTTTGTTCCTGCCGTATTAGGCCTTGTAGCATTAGCTGAATTCCCCGGAATTGAAGCCAACAATGCAGTGGCAACGGTTGCACTTTAACCTCATGCCTCCAGTAATGGCGGGCTTCGTTATGGCCGCGGTCGTATCGGCCACACTTTCATCAGGCGCAGGCGACCTATTAGGCGCCGCAACTGTATTTACCAAGGATATTGTGGAACATCATTTTGGTAAAAGCCTCACCGATGCACAGCTCACTAGATATAGCCGTCTATGCGTGCTATTCCTCGGTATCATCGCCATTATCATCTCCCTCGTAAGCAAAGCCATCATTCCGATGCTCGTATTTGCTTTCACAATGAGATCCGCTGGCCCATTCGCCGCATTCCTACTTGGCCTTACTTGGAAAAATGCAACAGCTGGCGCTGGCATTTGGTCCATCGTGCTCGGCTCCATCGCAGGCGTGTACTGGGAATTCGTTGGCAACCCATATGGCATTATGTCCATCATCTTCGGTTCCATCGTCAGCCTCATCGTCTTTGTGGCTGTGGTATTTATTGAAAGATCCATGGGTAAACCACCGGCTCCACCGGCTATACCTGATGATGTAAAAGAAATATAATCAATTTATTATAATCTGTAACTTAATAATAGACTTAAAAGTGCTAAAAATTACAATTATAAAACCAAAAAAACTCCTATCGGTAAAAGCCAATAGAGTTTTTCTCATTTTATAATACCCTCATCAAACTGTATGCCATACACATGTTCATCATAATTTGACGATATATAATAACCTTACTATAATATAAGAAGATAGTCAGACGAGTCGTAACGTCAGGCGCATCTCGAAATTGAAAAAAGATTAGGAAATGGCCTTTCAGTTATCTAGTTACACTAGGGCAACGGAGGGCTATTTGTCTTTTAGTGAGACAAATAAGCGCTATTATGCCCCAAAGGCAATAACAACCGTTATTACCTGTAATAAGAACATGATTATTTCATAATCACTCATAGGCTTATCCCTCCCTTCGATGACGAAGAGAGGCCCAACCTCGTCTAACTATCCTAAACCTATTATAGAGCGAACTGATATACGATACAATAAGGAACAAATAATAGAAATATACAGATAAATATATGGAAAGCCCGTCTTAGGACGGGCTTTTTAGTATTCATAGGATAGTGATTTATTTATATTTTTTTGTAGTACTCGATCTGCAAATTGAACGGCTAGGCCAAGGTAGTTATGAGGGTCCAACATATAGTCGATTTCTGCTTCTGTGAAGGCTTCCGTAACCTCTGGTTCTGCCATCAAGGCATCTTTCATTTGCGCCTCTTCTTCATAGGCTTTCATACAGGTACGGTAAACAATAGAATGTGCTGTCATACGGCCCAAACGAGGTGCCAAATGCATCATGATACATTCGCTCATCATCAAGCCACGTAGTTTGTATAGGTTTTGCTCCATATGTTTTGGATAGACAATAAGATTTTTCTAGTACGTCTTTAGATTTTTTTCTAAAGCAGCAGCCAATAATTCACAAGCTCTTGGGATGGATTCCCATTCTGTTAATAAGCATCCCCAATCGCGTTCATTTTTCACAAATCATGGCTTCTGCAATACCAGGAGCAATGGTACGTACGCTACGACAAACAGCGACAATGTTTTCTAATACTTGAGGATTACGTTTATGTGGCATCGTAGAGGAACCAACTTTACCCATGAAGAACGGTTCTTCTAACTCAAGAATTTCTGTACGTTGTAAGCTTTAAAATCTCATGAGCGATGCGGCCTAATGTACCGGCACATAAAGCTAGTGTACTAGCAAACTCTGCTTGGCTATCACGAGCAACATGCCAAGAGATGGTCGGTTGACCGAGCCCCAAAATTTCCATCATGCGTTGTTGTGTTTCTAAGCCTTTTTCTGGTTGTGATGCTAATGTACCAACCGCACCAGACATTTGACCCACAAATACACGTTTTTCAATCTCTTCTAACCGTTGAATATCGCGCCCCAATTCATCGGCCCATACAGCTACTTTATAACCTAATGTAATCGGCAACGCATGAATAACATGAGTACGACCGCACATAATAGTATCTTTATATTTTTACAAGATTAAGTACATGTTGTTGGCACAATTTCATATCCCGTAAGATAATTTGGTATGCCTCTTTCTCTTGCAAGATAAGACCTGTATCGACAATATCTTGGCTAGTGGCTCCCCAATGGACATATTCGCCTGCATTATCTGGCAGGATTTCTTTGAAAGCTTTCAACAAAGGAACAATGGTAATAGAGGATTTATAAAACTCGCCAATCTCATCAATATTAAGAGCCTTAGCATCAGCATATTTAACGATATCTTCAGCTTGTGTTTTAGGAATGACACCGAGCTCACCTTGCGCCTGTGCAAGAGCTGCCTCGGTATCTAACCATTTCTGTACAAGATTTAGATCGCTAAATACACGTCTCATTTCATCAGTACTAAATAATGCACCAAACACTTTACTATCGATTACTGTGCTTGCCATAATATGCGCCTCCTATTCTCCAACTACATCATCGAATTACATACCACACACATTCACATATGCGGTTTGCCAAGAGTATACCTAATGCAAATTATGTTGCTTGAATCACTATACTTTATTATACATCTTATCATTAAATTTAATTGTCAGTACTCAAAAATAAATCCGTTTAAGAATACTAATCTAATACAATTGTACATATTCATCTCAATTTGACGATATACCTTTATCTCTATCATATTAAAAGATAGTCAGACGAGTCGAAACATCGAGCGCATCTCGAAATCGAAAAAAGATTAGGAAATAGCCTTCCGTTATCTAGTTAAACTAGACAACGGAAGGCTATTTGCTTTTTGTAAGACAAATAAAGGATACTAGGGATCCCAAAAGCAATGACAATAATCAGTTATAAATAGTGAGTGAAACCTCGTTACCACCAAAGAAAAATAAATTCACCATGACCAATAGAAAATGGCAAATGATATTTATCCTTTGAAAGCTCCCCAATCCCATACACACTAAATAATAAATATAGTTACTTAATATATTATATATTATAAATATCACTTATTTTATTTCAATAATCCACCCTTCATTCCAAGAGAGAAAGTAACGAAACCTTAAGTATTTATAATACAAGACAATTAAACCCTTTAGATTATACATAAGGCACTACCTACAATAATAAGGTAGTGCCTTTCTGTCCCCTAAAAGGGATTATTTAATTTAACGCCTTAGTGAGGCAAGAAGTTACCTTGTCAGAAATGTCGAACTGTTTCCGTCCCCTAAAGGGGATTATTTAATTTAACAGTGTCCCTGATGCCTATTACATCCAGTGTTAGCACTATATGGCGTTTCCGTCCCCTAATGGGGATTATTTTATTTAACTATCAATTTCTTCGGACTCCACTATTCTATCCGAGAAATATAGTTTCCGTCCCCTAATGGGGGATTATTTAGTTTAACTATTAGTACAAGAGATTTCCATGTTAAGAACGCCAATCACTTGTTTCCGTCCCCATCAAGGGATTATTTAATTTAACCGGTAAATCGCCACCATAAGAGCGAAACGAAAAGAGCGGTAAATGTTTCCGTCCCCATTGGGAGATTATTTAATTTAACTAAAACAGCTTACCTAAAATTGAACTTACGTGATGGCGATACGTTTCCGTCCCCATTGGGGGATTATTTAATTTAACTTCAGCAATCAAGAGGAACGCAAGAGATAAAGACACATGGAATAAGTTTCCGTCCCCATTGGGGGATTATTTAATTTAACTGAACTGGAGTAACACATCCTATCATTACACAATATCCGTAATGTTTCCGTCCCCATTGGGGGATTATTTAATTTAACCTATCTCCTTTCTAAGCGTTTATTGCTTAAAAACTACATACAAGTTTCCGTCCCCATTGGGGGATTATTTAATTTAACGAGATTTATCATGACTAAGAAATCTACTACTATTGACGCTAAGTTTCCGTCCCCATTGGGGATTATTTAATTTAACACGATTTGAAATACGTGTAATATCACGTGTATCTAACTTGTTTCCGTCCCCATTGGGGGATTATTTAATTTAACCCATTGAGTGATGTAGTACGCTCCGCAAAGGGCAATAACTAGTTTCCGTCCCCATCAGGGGATTATTTAATTTAACTTGAGCGCGAAAAAAAGTTATGTTCAGAAAATTAGAATTAGCGTCGTTTCCGTCCCCATCAGGGGATTATTTAATTTAACATATAGGAGGTATTTTATGTTACCCTAAATGTATTCAATTCGTTTCCGTCCCCATCAGGGGATTATTTAATTTAACATTTCATAATCATTGACCTCTCTTTCTAACTGCTTAATTAGTTTTTCCGTCCCCATCAGGGGATTATTTAATTTAACTAGCTGATAATTGGCACGAATTAAAAAGGCTACTGCTTTCAAGTTTTTCCGTCCCCATCAGGGGATTATTTAATTTAACTAGATAAAGACTTTTTAATCCTTTTTATTACAAAAAGGAACAGTGCTTTTCCGTCCCTCATCAGGGGATTATTTAATTTAACTTTAAATGTAGTGGTACGAATAAGCGTATTGCAACGCTTTCTGCTTTTTCCGTCCCCATCAGGGGATTATTTAATTTAACACTTAGCGACGAAGAAAAATCAATTGCTACAATTACTTTTTTTCCGTCCCCATCAGGGGATTATTTAATTTAACGCGTAGATTTAAGCAAGGCGAAAGATGTTCTATCTGACGATGTTTTTCCGTCCCCATCAGGGGATTATTTAATTTAACAGGAACAAGAATTATTAACATTGTTACTCAAAAAAATGAGTAAATTTTTCCGTCCCCATCAGGGGATTATTTAATTTAACCCTGTCTTTGAAAACAACAGATATTTACTGGTTCCAAAAATGCAAAAAACGGCGGAGATTACAAATTAATCTCAAAAAGCACTTTATCAAGTTAAAATAACATCGTTAAACCGCACCACTATCACAACGGCGCAGATTTAATTTCTCAGGAGTTAAATTCTAGACCCATTATATCATATAGGAAATAGATAATACAATAATAGAATCATCAATACAAAAACATCAAGCCTTGAAATACTTTTACCAATATTAATGATCCTATTATTGTTAATTACACTTCTACATCGTAACAGTATTAATCGAGAGTAACTGTTTATATTTAAAGAATGATGCAGTCTTGTTCCTTACGTTCTCCAATACCCCAAGTATAGATATTTATAATGTCATCAAGGACATAGACTCGTAAGGAGTCCTCTATAGGGTTAATCATCTTGCTAGCTCGCCGCATCATAGCATCATATTGCTTCCTATTAAGCAATGCTTCAAACGCAGACTTTTGGACACGAACGCCATAACGTTCCAGGCATTTAACAAGACGGTTACGCGTTTTGTTATCCACCACATCATAGATAACTAGGACGATAAACTTTTTCATATCAGTGAATCTCCAATGGTGTATACAAATCTACATCTTCGTGTATAATTGCACTAGCAAATTGCTTGCACTGTTTATAGATAGATTCACGATAGCTTTTACGATCATCAATATATTGATTTTCAGAACGAATTTTCTTATTATAGGCCATTAGAAATGCCTTACGCCCCTCTGCTGTCAGTAGCAACCTTTATCAGAATTATCAAATTCGGATAAATCTACCATATTACGGCTCACCATAGATAGCACCATAGAATCTATAATTGGCGCCCGCCATTCTTCAATTAAGTCAGATGCGAGGGCTGGATGACCTTTAGCTAAGCTATGCATGACTCCTACGAATGGATGGAGACCTGCATTAATAACACCAGCTAAGATTTCATTAAACAGCATGCTGTAACCTAATCCGAGCATGGCATTAAACGGATCTCGAGGCGGTTGTTTTGTACGTTTTGTAAAAGCAAAGGCAGATGGCACAATTTTACCGAGTGCTTCAAAATAAAGACGACTTATCAGCCCTTCATAACCCATAAGTTCAGATACACGCATACATTCACCAATATGACTACGTACAGATTTAATATTCGCAATCTGTACATCTATATTAATATCCTCTTCCAAGTTGCGTGCGTAGCGACGAAGAATAGTCAGCTGATTACGCACCTTTGCCCGAATAATTTTACGTGACATAGCCACTCTAAATGCATTATCATCTAATAGATCAAATTGCTTCTTATGTTTGTTAATGTCAATAGTATTCGTATTGATTATAGTACCAAAAATACTTGCCATAACCAGATAGCCATGTAATCGGTACGCCACGTTCAATAAAATCAGTTACCAATGAGCTTGTTATAGATACTGAGTCAAAGACAGTAATATCTTCGATTCGCTCTAAAGGAACCTCGAACAATACCTCATTATTACGACCAACTACAACATGACCACCGTCACGCTTGATAAACGATCCTGCTTCTGTAACATATAAGGATGACATATAGTCGCCTCCTTTTATACAAATGAATACGCTAAGGAATCAATTTGGGTCTAAAGATGATAATCTATAAAATTATTCAGTTTAATGAATTTTTCACACTATTGAATTTGTTCTAACACATATGTATTGATAGTATCGTAAATTAGTTTATTCTGTTTTTTTCTTGTCCAGTAATAATAAAGAAGACATCCTTAATCTGATGTAAGAAAGATTGCAATGATTGAATCTCTGCAGCACTACAAATATCTTGTTCTGTAAATACAACAACCTCATGAGCCATTTTTATTGCGAATTTTTTTCTCAATTCTACGTATCTCTTTTAATTGCTTCAATAAAGAGGTATCAACTGTATCCTGATCTTCCAACATATGTAACATATGATAAAAAGATAATTGGAGCTCTTGTCGATAAGGTTTATTAGTATTAGACTTCCATGATGTATATAGTTTAGGATATTGGCTTTCAAATGCTACCATATCAAGGCTTATGCCCATAGATGTTTTTTTCTCAACTTGACGCCAGTTTACATGGAACTCTTTAGTAAAGTAATAACGCATCAACTCATACATAAATGGAGTGGTTTTTAAAATAAAGTCCTCAATTTGACCTTGTTTTAACCGCACTTCCATAAGCATTAAAAACTCATGTAATTTGCGTAGCACCTTATCGGTAAATATAGAAGATAAGTTTATAGAACCTACTTTACGAGACTTTTGTAAGGCACCATCATAATCTAAACCCAATCGCAATTGAGCATGTTCTAAGAGTGGTAATACATCAATAACAGCACCATCTTTAAAGGTTCTTTTATAGCCATGATAAAGACTTATAGCCTCTTTATATTTATAGCTATTAATAAGAGTATGGAGAGATTGTTTAAGATTGTTACGCTTAATATATCCCATCTGAGGTTCATGGCATCGATTTTCAGTGTCTTCTTGATCATCAAAGTTATTTTCAATAACGATTTCAATATCTTCGTCATCATTAACTGCTGGCTCAGAACGATTAGAGCCACCTTGAGGACTATCAACTTGAATACCACGTACCGCATCATGCTCTACGCTGAGATAAGACATAATTAACTTCATTTGAGGTGTACCAGAGCTTAAGTTAATCAATATTTCTGCATCAGGATACTCTGTGAGCATCTCATAGAAATGGTCAACAAACGGTTGTAAAGTATCAATGCGATGTACATCTTCAAGGCCGGTACATATAAGCTTGATATCTAAATCAGCTTTCACATGTTTTAAAGCCTTAGAAAATCGACTGTCAGATGCTTCCTTTTGCTCCATCTCCTTACTCAATACGAGGATTGCCATATCTGGGTTAAAATGCCTCACAATATGAAGCATCCCCCCATCATAGCAACCACGAATAGGATCTGTATCCCCTACTGGGGTATAGAGAATTCTCATTGTACTACCTCACTTTGTACGCCACCCATACCTAATGCGGTCTTAATTCCGAGCCCTGTGAATTGGCTATAGTAGGTCAATAGAGATAAGATGCGTTGCATCACTAAATTTCGCTTAAATTGCATTACAATCTCTCCACGGAAACCACGGATTTTAACCCCTTCTAAACCATACATGCCCATTCGCAAATTATAGTCGCGAATGAAAGCAGCTGATTCAAGTGCAGCTAATAAATCTTCAGAGTCCATCATTTCAAACGTAGTGAACTGGTTCCATTGACGCAATAAATAGCGATAGATACGAAAGGCTTCAGGGAATATTGTATATTGTTGATCTACTTTAAAGCTTGTTGTAGTCACACACCGCAATTTAGCCTGCGCATATTCTGCTTCACCACTCCAAAACTTAGCCATTAACGCTTCATAGGAGGTTTCCTCTAAAATGGTTCTATCTTGAATATAAATATGCCCTCGTTTTTGTTTCAAAAAAATCTTTTCAGGCATATCTAGTGCTAGTCGTAATATACGCTCAACAGCCTCTGCTGTTACAGCAGAAAGACGCCAAATATATTGACCTTTTTCTTTATCAAAATAGATATATTGGCTATAAGGGCGCAGGCCCGTTTCATGTAACTGACCTGCGTATTCTATTCCCACCAGCTCCATTAAGACTCCATGTAGCACGCTACCTATAGACTGTACAATTTTAATAGATGGATCTGCTGTTATTCCTAACTCAATGGCCATAATTTCAACATTATCTGCCAATATGAATGCCTCCCATCTCATAATAATTGCCATTCCACTTCACTAATTTAATCGCACGTGGTGCCATAAATTTATCCTTACTATCATGTTTAGCCTTTTGAAAATTTACATCTAAAATAGCTCTAATAATATCAATTCCTGTTTTTTCATCATCTGTAAAAGCAGCCATAATAATAGTCTTCTGAATAAACCCTGTATTACTACCAATATATGCATTAGCTGAGTCTAGAGCTTTAAAGACAGACGGACTAACCTTCTTAAATTTAGAGGCTAATAACTTATGAGTAGCATCAAAGCCTTCCTGTAAAATATCTAACACTTGATCGATACTAGTAATCCCTATTTCTTTAGTCATAGCTGTATCAAGGGTTAATGTAAAGGAAAACTGTTGATTTGGTAAAATGCACTCACGATGTACAGAAATATCATGAGTTCCATCTTCCTCAACACAAGAATCCTCTTTCTTTAATACCTCTGTTTTAATCACACCCATAGGCATAGCATCAGAAATAGAAATACCTCGGAAAGCGCTAGCTAAGATACCATTAACTCTCTTTTCTGAATTACCATACAGTACTTGTATATTACGATCAATCAACTTGTTCACTTCTCGTAATACAGAACCGACTTCACGTTTACAACGGCGCTTATCATATTGGAAATCTCTATATTTCTGTAAAATTTCCTTTAGTTTTTGTTGCACTGTAGATCTAAACCTAGTATCTCTACGGAGCATATGTGAAACAATAGCACTATCAATAACGCCTTTAATCGAGCTGCCAGGAATATAAACAGCTCCATTAGCACCACGAATCTGAGGCGTAATATCATTCAATGAGTTTTTACGCCCTTTATTATATATCGATGATTTCATGATTGAGCCAATAGCAGGGCCTAATTTATCTTTTGTTAATTGAGATGCACCAATAGTATTTTTTGCCCAATCATACATAGTCCGACCATTTGGTCTCACCATTTCATCCTGCATATATTCTTCAAATTCAGCTAATTTATTAAGCTGCGCTAAAAAGCGAAACCACTCGTAGTTATTAAGAAGATATACTTCACCAGCATCGTAATTATACATATAATCCTTAGTCGTTAGCTTTTCAGGGCCACCAATATTGGTAGGGCTCACAACAGTGAGCAATAGTTGTGCATGATCTATACGATTACTCATAATCCACCCCAATCCATAAGCCCATACCATTACGATATACAGCGTGAGGTAAACTATCCCCCGTAATAGTAAGCATTTGTCCTACTAATGCTTTTGGACAAACAGAGCCTTCTTTAACAACATAATAGGAATTACGTTTCACTTGAGTTGTACTTCCTGCAGATCCTACAAAACCGCCACGCTTTTGTAATTTATAGGAACCTTGTTTTAAAGTAGCCACTTCATCACTAATTGGAACACAGGCACTAATGCACATCATGTTTCCTTGCTTATTATGAATCAATGCATATAAAGCAGAAATATCTTTATAGATACTTTGAGCCTCTAGTTCAATAGGATTATCAGCTAATTCAAATTTCCCATAACCACCACTTCGTTTACCACCAATACCAGATAGGCCTAAAACTTCAAGTATACATTCAAATAACGCTCGGCTTGTATCGTCATTAAATCCTGCAATAAAGTATAGTCCCGCATGTGACATAAATTGATAGCTGCCCACATAATATGGTCGACTTTTCTCACCACGCATATTCACCTGTGTAGATGTTTGTTTTGCACCAAAGCTAGGCATATATTTTTGTGAAATATCGCCCTCTATATACTGACTAAAATTTTGTAACTGTAATGCACGAATATACTCAATTTTCTTAATCTTCTTTTGCTCTGTAGCTACCCGTTTTGTCTCTGCAAAACTTGTAATAGGCAGCTCTTTTAAATCAATGTGCATGATAGGTGTAGGTACATACAATTGATACTCGCCATTATCTATGCAGTATGGAAACAAACTAGATAGTACAATATGTTGATCTTTTACAGAGTCGATAAAAGATTGTAATAAACCTGTATCATGGCTGATTTCATGACAGCATGCACCGAATAGTGCATCAGATCCTAATGTAAGGGAGATAGTTTCTAAGTTACCGCCTTCTGAGGTATCCCCGAAATGTACCGGTGTAAGAAAACGCAATGGATATAGATAGTAGTTCATAATAACAACCTACTTTCTTAATATATCTAATAAATCCTGCGTATTAATAGCACTATTACCTACTGGCTTCACATCATCAATAGAAATATTTACACGACCGTAGCCGCGAGACCCATGACCACCCAAATAGTCGATACCTAGTAATGCAAGACCTTCTTGTAAAATTTGCATATCTTCAGTAACTTCGGCTTCATTTTCAATGTTATATGCGACTTTAAATGTAAATACAGTACCTGCTGGAACACGTTCAATTTGACGAGGGTTAGCACTACCATCAACACGATTAATGGTGTTTTCAAACTTGATTTCACCCATATAAGTATCTGTCTCTATATTAGCAAATAGTTGACGAGTTTCATCTGTGATAAATAAATCATAAAACTGTAAACGAGCTGGTTTTACAGGATTTACGGAGCCAAATAAACGTTTAATTTCTTCTTTATCCTCTTTAATATCATTCATTATATAATCGTTACAATGACTTTTTAGCTAGTAAGGTACGTAATTTGCCTTTAATAGAACTACCAGGAATAATTGGCTCTTGAGTAACTACATCACGAATGAATGGTGTATCAACAGAGCCAATAGGTGCAAAATCATTACTAGCCCCAATATGCATACCCGTTTCTAGTTTAATAGTACCTGTAATTAGTAATTTACCACGTAAAGATTTTAATTTATCATTGCTCTCCATGTTAAGCTCCTCCTATTATCGGTTACCAAATGATGGACGATTATTTTGATTAGTATTAAATGCCGGTTCTGGTGATTGAGATAACTCTACAGAACGATATTTATAGAATGCTACTAAAAGCCTCTACATATTTACATAGTAAATCAAAACGCTTAACATCTGTGCCAATATCTTCAATCATATTTAAAAGCTTACTAATATCAATCAATTGCTTTTACTGGATAAACTTTTTTTACCACGACCAACAGACTCTTCAATACGACCAGCTTGATACAAAAAGTGTAGTTTTTAAAAAACGTACATCCATTGCAATATCATCAGGTAACTTATCAAAAGCTTTGCTTCTTCGTTGAGCAACACTCAGTTTATTTTTAATTGCTACTACACTAGATAAAATTTTACGTAATTGTGCATATTTTAATAAAAAAAGCACTACCGCTTTTATTCTTATCTAACTTATTAATAACGGCCTCAGCCACCTTAACAAGGTCTAAACTCCAATTAAATGTATCTTGTGCCATATAGTTGTCCTCACTTCGTCTCACGCATATAGTAAACAATGAGGTTGCAAGCTGTTAATAATGCTTTACAATCTGCTTCTGTTTGAATCCAAGTATGAATTGCTGTAACAAAATTTTTATATGATCCATACGCAGGATCATGTTTCTTAGGTTCTAAACGGGCTAATAAATAAAAGAATACGAGCTACATTAATATGCTTACCTTGTACTCTATCATTTAAAATTCCTTGTAATAAGTCCATCAACTTATAAACTAAACCTTTCCCTAATTTCAGTTTTGATGGTTGAGCCTCATTAATCCCCGGAATAACAAACAATTGATCTAGTGTATAAAGTTTATCTTCTATTACATTATCAATGAGCTCCTCCCACTTATACACATGACGACATATACGCTCTTCACCATTTGAATTTGTTTCAAACCCAAACAAGGCAATACTATCTTTTCCATCATTGTCTTTAGCAACACTTTCAAGTAGGCCCGTAATCGCTGCCATTTGGCTTATTGGATAGGGATGGAGAAAATAAGGCTAAACCAGCAGACATAGTAATTTTATTATCTGTAACCTCTGCCAGTTTTTCACGAATATCAATTGCTAATTCTAACAATTCATCCCATGCACCAACAAGGAATACATCGTCACCACCGGAGTAAATAACGTGAATTTTTCTAGTCGTAACTTTTTTATTAGCCCAAATAGTAAATGGTGTAACAGATGTACCAAAACCTTGCACATCACCTTGGGCCATTTTATTAACAGCAACCTTAAAAAACATTGCTAAATCACGAGATAAGTCAGCATAGCGTGATAAGGTACCATATTTAAATTTATCAGAGCCCTCAGAAATAAAGCCTCCGATAAAGGCAGCACCAAGGTTATCTACGTCTGCTCGTAATACACCAAGTCGCTTAATACCTTTATCATCCCCTAAGCCACTAGATGCGGCAAGTTCTTCGAATTCATAAACTTGACCATTATCCTTGCGTGCTACATAATCTGCTAACCAAATACGATTAAATACATTATGCCCTGTTTTAGCTGTATTCTTAGAGTAAATTCTAAAAATCTCATGACTAGATTCAAACTTCTGTAATGATGCTTCAGGGACCACATAAAGATATAACCTCAAATTATCCGCATCACTATTCAAATTATTAACATATACTTCAACCTTAGGGATACTTTCACTATCATCACTCGTATTAAGGCTGGCTAATACAAAGACCGTATCTCGACTGTCAACAATCTGTTCCCCTAAGCGATACAAGCCATTACAAATTGGACACGCCTCAGCATCTGTATCCTTACCATAAGGCGATAATGTTGCTGTTGAAGTATGGCAAATGGAACATTCTCGCTCACCATGAAGAACTGTATTATACGTACTATTTGGATTAAATAGATCTGTTAGGTGTTGTTCAGAATATCGTTTAGCCTTAGCCTCACTAATAGATTGGCTCACCTTACGGAATAATGTACGTTGCGATTGAATTAACTCGGCAGCTGTTGCTGTAGCGGAACCAAGTGCTAAATACAATTTAGTACCAAATACGGTTAAAAACCATTCGTTAATGGATTTTTCCATAGATTCAATAGCAGTACAAGTTTTTATTGTATTAGGAGCCAATACATAAAAATGACCGCCACCATTGTAAATAAGATTTGCCCGAGTTAACTGCAATGCATCTAATAGCTCATCTACAATTTGTTCCATCAAAATTTCTAAATAGAATGAGCGACCACGTAATGATTTCAATGCACCTTTAGACGGAATCGTATAAATAAAGTTCTGAATGCCAGAAATATCTCCAGATATTAATCGAAATGCTGACATTTCACGAAACTTTTTAGAGTTCTGATAACAGTATTCTTTATAATCAGTAATACCTTGTTCCTCAAAATAATGCACCATACTATGTGCCACGGCAGCTGTTATCTTTGAGTGCATATACAAAGAAATATCATTAGCTTGATCTGTTGCCGTACTAGAAGGCATATAGGACACAGTGTCTTCATAAATTCTCAACAACTCATTAACGGACATCTTATCTATTGGTTGTTGCTGAAAGTTCTGTACTAACACATCATATAGTGCCTTATATTTATCACTCGATGCACGTATCGTTTTATCACTTTCAGGATAATTAAAGTGGTCAGACACATCAATGCCACGTAGATAATACTGTAAGGATTGAGTACTAGTTTTACCGCCAAATACCCGGAAGATTGATTGAAGCGGTAACTCTTTATCAAACTTCTGTGTAGAGGTATTCTCACCTTCCTCAAGATCTCGACGGTCTACAGCAGCAGCAATATTATCCGCTTCGTACACAATGTATGCATAATCATCATTTTTTAGTTGAGCCGCACTAAGCTCTTTCCCATGATGATACTTCAAACAATGAGTAATACTTTGCTTTAAGCCCATATCGGAAAAATAGGGCTCAATGAAAGCAGCGTCGCGCTTAGAATGTGCATCGGTTCCCTGATTAGCTCGATACACGACTTTGCCGATATCATGAAGCAATGCACCCTTTACCAGTGCATCCCATTTACCCATCACATCGCCTCCAAACTCTACTTAAGAAATAAAAAAACCTATTGACTTCATTATATATTCATTTCTGATTAAAACCAATAGAAAAACCATCCGATTTATACAAAAAGCCAGTATATTCACTAAAAAGAATATACTGGCTATATTTTTTTGTACTTATATGAGTTTTTGACATAAGAACCGGCCCCGTAAGGGATTATTTAATTTAACCTAAATACATGAGGGAAAAAATATCCGCAAGCCTACTATTTTTTTGTTTCCGTCCCCACCAGGGGATTATTTAATTTAACTCCAGAAATCTTCGAAAGTGAAGAACCCTTTTTGAATATGGGTGTTTCCATCCCCGTCAGGGGATCATTTAATTTAACCAGACTATACCTAAGAACTTGAATATTGAAGTTTGTGGTAAGATGTTTCCGTCCCCATCAGGGGATTACTTAATTTAACATATTTATGACATCAAAGAAGAATGTTCTATCTATTTATTACCGTTTCCGTCCCCATCAGGGGGTTATTTAATTTAACATGGCCGCTATTCTAGGCCTAAGCAAATATAGATCTGCACTTGTTTCCGTCCCCATTAGGGGATTATTTAATTTAACGTAGTAGCAATTGTTAGACAGAATGTCTATGATTCTGTAACAGGGTTTCCGTCCCCATCAAGGGATGATTTAATTTAACACAATATCTGACGAATATTTGAATCAGTTCGCAAAGTACATGCAGTTTTCGTCCCCATTAAGGGGTTATTTAATTTAACTATTACTCTATTATTCTACGTAGATTATATCACAAAAAGGATATCTTATAGGTTTCCGTCACCTAATGAGGATCAATTAATTTAACAAAAGCGATGTTCCCTGATGAACAATCACCCTATGCTGCGGAGTTTCCGTCCCCATCAGGGGATTATTTAGTTTAACCTGACTTTATTCTTGTTAATAGCCAAACAATTAAATTGATCGTGTTTTCGTCCCCATTAGGGGATTATTTAATTTAACGACTTTTACAATAGCCCTCAAAACCTAGCAGATTTTGAGGAAGTTTCTGTCCCCATCAGGGGATTATTTAATTTAACGGGAAGTGAAGCGAAAGATACTGTAGGCATGAGAATATACGAGTTTCCGTCCCCTAATGGGGATTATTTAATTTAACTCTTACAAATCCTACGCAAGTATACTCCGGCATGTATGTCAAGTTTCCGTCCCCATCAGGGGATCATTTAATTTAACATGGGAAACGGTTAATAAGACATTATTGGTTCTTCCGACTGGGTTTCCGTCCCCATCAGGGGATTATTTAATTTAACCGTAAATCCTGCTTTATCCGTCAATCTGGGTTTATTGAGTTTCCGTCCCCTGTTGGGGATTATTTAATTTAACCACACACTTCCCCTAAAAAAACGTATTCGTGTTTGCACGTCATGATGGTTTCCGTCCCCTGTTGGGGATTATTTAATTTAACCTGTGTTGCTATTCTGTACGTTATTTATTTTAACTGGTCTGGCTTTCCGTCCCCTGTTGGGGATTATTTAATTTAACATAAGATTGTATAGTAAACTATCGTTTATAATCGAATTGTATGTTTCCGTCCCCTAATGGGGATCATTTAATTTAACGGCTATCGAGATCACACGATAGAGGGAAAACCTCAATTAAGTTTCCGTCCCCTAATGGGGATCATTTAATTTAACATGTCTTCTGTTGCAATATTTTTGCACCATTCAACCGAGCCTGTTTCCGTCCCCTAATGGGGATCATTTAATTTAACTAGTTGGAGGCTATTATGAGCAATAAGCATAATTTTGACGTACTGTTTCCGTCCCCTAATGGGGATCATTTAATTTAACGATTGTAAAAATGATACGATGTATACTGATAAAAAAATTTTATTCGTTTCCGTCCCCTAATGGGGATCATTTAATTTAACATCATCAAGAAAAATAAAGATTATCATCGTACCTTAAAGAATAAAGTTTCCGTCCCCTAATGGGGATCATTTAATTTAACTCAAAGAACCTGCGCCAGTTGATAGCAAACCTGCTGCAGATGAAGTTTCCGTCCCCTAATGGGGATCATTTAATTTAACACAATATTATGAATTACATGTTTGATATTTTGCACGTATTTTTTTGTTTCCGTCCCCTAATGGGGATCATTTAATTTAACAATATATGTATCTATATCCTAAGAGATAAAGAAACCGCTGGTTTCCGTCCCCTAATGGGGATCATTTAATTTAACCCATGGAGTATACGCTCTTGGCCTTCTGACACCACCCACTTACTGGTTTCCGTCCCCTAATGGGGATCATTTAATTTAACCTAGTTCGAAAGAGTTAATATTAGATACTACTCTTTTAGGTTTCCGTCCCTAATGGGGATCATTTAATTTAACCTGGAGGAAAGTCTTTTACTATTGACGAAATAGATAAAATAAGGTTTCCGTCCCCTAATGGGGATCATTTAATTTAACAATATAAAAGAATACATTCAATATTTACGAGAAAAACGTAGAGTTTCCGTCCCCTAATGGGGATCATTTAATTTAACAATAATCCCAAAACCTACAAATGGTATATACATGATAGGTATAGTTTCCGTCCCCTAATGGGGATCATTTAATTTAACTAGTAGTAAAGGTTCTAATTTCATCATTCCATTAGCGAACACAAAGTTTCCGTCCCCTAATGGGGATCATTTAATTTAACTTAGCCTTAGTTGACAAGTTATATACTTGCAACGTTGATGAAAAGTTTCCGTCCCCTAATGGGGATCATTTAATTTAACAAGTATAGTGAAAGAGGTTAAGGCTGTAAAGGATAATCTTGATGTTTCCGTCCCCTAATGGGGATCATTTAATTTAACTTAATAACCCTTTTTCTTTCATTATTTTCATTAACATGGAATTGTTTCCGTCCCCTAATGGGGATCATTTAATTTAACCTAGTGGCCAAGAGTGGAGATTAGATGAAACTACGACCATCAAGTTTCCGTCCCCTAATGGGGATCATTTAATTTAACATGTTGATTACTACAATAATAATGCTGAGTGCTATGACGGTGAGTTTCCGTCCCCTAATGGGGATCATTTAATTTAACTTACCTACAGTAGATAGAAAAAATATACTGCTGTAACTAATACTGAGTTTCCGTCCCCTAATGGGGATCATTTAATTTAACCTACGCACCAAATACCGAAGTACCGAGGTACTGAACCAACGGTGGTTTCCGTCCCCTAATGGGGATCATTTAATTTAACTTAAAAAGAGCAAAACGCTATGTTATTAGCACTATTGAAAAAGTTTCCGTCCCCTAATGGGGATCATTTAATTTAACTTTTCATCAAAATCGAAATCATATGAAGCACTTTCATAGTTTCCGTCCCCTAATGGGGATCATTTAATTTAACGTTAAGGGTGTCCGTGGCGGTAATGTCATTGAGGCTCACACCGTTTCCGTCCCCTAATGGGGATCATTTAATTTAACACGCCAGTAGTTATTTAATGCATCGAAATCCACATTAAATAAATGTTTCCGTCCCCTAATGGGGATCATTTAATTTAACTAGAGCTACCTCTCAATGAGGTGATGAAGTCCGCAAAGGGCGTTTCCGTCCCCTAATGGGGATCATTTAATTTAACGAAATAGAGTACGACGAACACTTACAATGGCTTGATAGCGTTTCCGTCCCCTAATGGGGATCATTTAATTTAACGCTATGGGTGAAATCATGAGAAAACAACAGTTAAATAAGATTTAGTTTCCGTCCCCTAATGGGGATCATTTAATTTAACCAACATGGTTTGTTGCTAAAGGGTGCTATTATGTTACAAATTAGTTTCCGTCCCCTAATGGGGATCATTTAATTTAACACCTGGCTTTGAGTGGTGGCGTGTATTATAAGGGGTGGAAAAAAGTTTCCGTCCCCTAATGGGGATCATTTAATTTAACACATGATTATAAATTGCAAGAAACATTGTTTAAATTTAGAAATAGTTTCCGTCCCCTAATGGGGATCATTTAATTTAACCGAATTGCGTAAATCCTGCTTTTATCCGTCAATCTGGGTTTATTGAGTTTCCGTCCCCTAATGGGGATCATTTAATTTAACATCCACAAAAGAAAAAATGGTATTGTTTGCCGAGTATTTATTGGAGTTTCCGTCCCCTAATGGGGATCATTTAATTTAACTTTAAAACGCTTAAATAGTTATTTTGAGTCGTGGTACGAGTTTCCGTCCCCTAATGGGGATCATTTAATTTAACTGGATTGATTAAGTAGTAGGTCCTAGAGGGTAGTCTTAATTGGGTTTCCGTCCCCTAATGGGGATCATTTAATTTAACAAACAAAATGAAATGCTTATGAATATCCTAAAAGAAAATGGATTGTTTCCGTCCCCTAATGGGGATCATTTAATTTAACTAAACATAATTTTGATGAATTATTCGTCAGGGAACAACGTCGAGTTTCCGTCCCCTAATGGGGATCATTTAATTTAACTATTAAAAATCTTAAAAGATAAAGGTCTATTGGACTAATATCTTGTTTCCGTCCCCTAATGGGGATCATTTAATTTAACGAACGTAAAGATGTAGAGCGTATAGCCGATTTATTTAATGTGGTGTTTCCGTCCCCTAATGGGGATCATTTAATTTAACATAACATTGCATTTTGAGCTTTAGTTTCAGCAAGGCTATCTTGTTTCCGTCCCCTAATGGGGATCATTTAATTTAACATTTAAGAAAGGCGGGATTATAATGAGAGCAGAATTTAGTGCAAGTTTCCGTCCCCTAATGGGGATCATTTAATTTAACCCTGTCTTTGAAACAACAGATATTTACTGGTTCTAAAATACAAAAAACGGCGGAGATTGTAAATCTACCCCAAAAGGCACTTTAGTGAGCTAAAATAATGCCGTTTAACCGCGCCACTATCACAACGGCGCAGATTCGATTTTCAAAAGATTAAATCTAGGTCTATTATAGCACATCACTAGCATTAATGAAAAACATATGAAAATAGAGCCACCTTCTATAAGGTAGCTCTATTGAGGTGCCATATGTAACTTATTTTCAATAATTCATCTGCTCCCGCAGTTTCTTCTTTTTCTTATACGCCTATCCTCCTTTTCCAAATTTCTCTCCACCCTCCTACTTCTACTTTCACCGTCCAACGAGTTATCTCGTTAGGTCTCTCCAGGCGATAAATAGTTCGGCCACGACTTGAGGGTTTTGGCTGAGTTTGATGCGGGCTAGCATTTTTCGCACGTAGTTGCAGTGTTCTAGCATCGCTTCGTTCAGTTTGTGTTTGACATGACGTGGGGATTGGTACACCAAGATGGGTGCAAAGTCCGCCACATGAATATAGCTCGTATCGGGTTCTGGACCTTCCGTAACGATATATTCATAGGGTATAGCCACGTTAAAGAGGCCGTACACCACGTCCTTGCCGATAGGGCGGCGACATTTAATATGAGCAAAGGTTAGATGCGGACCATAGGTCTTAGGCGCGGTATAGCTGCTACGTCGACCATCGCTAGTCATAATGTAGTTGGGTCTCAGCCCTTCCTGCATCGCTAGCTCTCGCGTGATTGTGCGCATCGGCAAATGAACCATTTCTTCGCGACCATCCACAAAATAACACTTCGTACTGTCCCCACCACTAGGTTGATAGGTAGGAATAAAACAAACAATGTGATTCTTTGGATTCGTATAGATCAAATCCAAATCTTTTCCCTTAGATAGCCGAGCGGCCATCAAATCTGTTAGTTTATCATCTATTGCCATGGAATCCTCTCCAATCTAATCAGGAACATTCCTTTCAACAATACAATGAACACGTGTTCTGTGAAAGCAGATTAGCATGCTTTAATCTGCTGCTGACTTAATTGTATATCAGCCTGTATAATTTGTAAATATATATACAAAACTATAGAAATTTACGTATATTTAATGACTTTATGATCTTGTAAAAGTTATATATACCTTGATGTGTCATTATTTTCTCATTTAAATTGAGAATTGCATATTTTATGTATATTCGTTAATCGAGATTAAAAAGAAATATGCAATATATAGGATATAAATAAGAAATTAAATTATAATAACTAATGTACACGCACGTCTGTAAAGTCCGTACTCAAATACCTACGCAGCTTCCGAATGGCTCGTTCGTGACGCCGTTGGATGGCTTGGCGGCTGCAGTTCAGTTCTTCACTAACCGATACCAAGCTTTGGCACTCACCGTAGACACGGCGCAGTAGGTCTCGTTGATCAGGAGATAATCTGCCTAAGGCCCAAACGAGGCGGGCTCGCAGTCTATGCTCTTCGTCGGCACTCATCACCATATCCGCCACATTCTCGCCAGATGCGAAGATATCCATGCCAAAGGCGACTTCTCCATCATCGGTGGTGCGATCTGGAATGTGAATTTCACGGCGATAACGCAATCGCTCACGTTTCCAGTACCGCATATAACCATACATGATGCCAGCTTTCACAAAGCCTGGGAACGGTACAGCCCCGTTCAAATCAAAGCTATAAATCGATTCTATGAGGATGGCCCAGAGATAGCTCTCTACGTCCTCGCGGAACTCGCGGTTTCCCATGCGATTCGTATAGTGCAAGATGAGCGGTCGATACCTGCGACAAAGCTCGATTTGTGCCGCATCATGACGAAGCTCATCAGCGGACCACGGCTGATACCCTACCGTCTGAATCCGCATATTCGGCTTTTGACAGATGGACACGAGGCTCTTGTCCGACAAGGACGATAAAACTTGATGCCCACAGACGAGGGTCTGTAATTTCAATTCCTCTGGAATACTTTCCCTAGACTCATTAGCTTTCGATAGTAAAGAATGACATGGTAATGCCTGTATTTCTAACGTTTCTGACTGATAGTTGTCATGTTGTAAGTTCGCAGTTTTAATACATGTTCTTTGTACTAAAGGTTCTTCGTTTGTGTATAGCATAAATCCCCTTTCCTGCCATGGCATAGCGCTTATGTACACAATACCGCGGAAAGAGTATTTTGACAAATCAGCAATTCCTTGGAATTTTCCTATATTCTGTTATATTTGAACCTTAATTTCTATCCATAGTACACCGTACCTATGCGATTCAAAGGGTAATTGCTGAAAATAGATAATTACCAAAAATGACACCACATACATAATGTGGTGTCATTTTTTAGAGGAAATATACTATCATTGGGTAATAGTATTCAATCTTTAGGTAGTAGTATTCAATCTGAGATTGTCTGATTAAATCGCAATACACGCGGCTTGGACAAAGTCCTTTAGCTGCGGTTTTACATGATTATAATATACATCAGCGCCATAACCGCGCACGATATCGCCCCAGTATTTATATACATAGCGATACCAGAAATGGAACATACTGTTCGTGAAATGGTAATCCGCGTACTTTGCGTTCCCACGGCTACTTGCCTGAATACGACCTACGAGTCCCATAGACATGAGATCGTTCAAACGAGATGTAAAGGTACCACTTTTAATTTGGCTTTCTTGTAAAAGCTCCACGTAGTATGGTCTTTCCAAGCTAGCAAGACCCGTTAAAATAGCATTGGCACCGGTTATATTTTTCATATCTCGATGCAAAATATATTGTGTTTCTTCAAAGAGAGCTCCCGTTACTGAGAAGAACAAGTTAATAATATTCGTATCGATGCTTTCACCATTATCAAAGTATTGCACATAGGCAGGTAACCCACCAGTTACGGCAAAGACGGTGCGCAAATCATCCTTTGCATAGTGAAGTCCCAAGGATTTCATATCAACCAAGGAAAATGGTTTCACCTCAAGATATTCGGACACGAAAGGCCCAATGAGGCTGCGATCGCCAATGATGCGGCCATCGAGCTGTTCCAGACCATTAGCCATCAAAATGATGTTCAAACGGCTCGTATCTTTGTAGGTATCTAACAAATCGCGCAAGTGAATGGGAAACTGAGGAACTGCTTCCACCAAGGATGGATAATCGTCAATCACCACAGTCTGAGGTGTTTTCACACTGCTTTCAAAAAGTCTCACAAAAGCCTGCTGCAAACTCTCTACAGGCTCGAATGTATCTTGAGCATTAACAGGAACAAAACGTGCCTCAAGAGCTCTATTTATATCAGCTACATGGACGGATTCATTAGCCATGCGCCCCGCCAAATATATCGCCTTATGACGGCGCACAAGTTGCGAAGCCACATAGGATTTACCACTGCGATGAGGACCATATACAACACATAAACTCATTTGGCCCATTGCAATTCGGGACTGGATACGCTCTATAATTTCAGCACGTCCCACAAAAATTCATATACTCACCTCCAACTATTTACGGAAATTATTATATCATAATTTTAAATCATTATTAAACTTTTTTTCATATAGTTAACATAGCTTTTTATTATGTTAATTTTTTTACGCATCAAATCAGAGCTTTTATGCGATACGTATTGCCTTACCATCATAAAAGGCCTTATGATTACTTTATTCCCAGATACGTTTGATATCAACATATCCTATAAGGCATGGTTATATAACTTATACATTATAAGATATACATATTAAATTATAGATTTTTAATCTATATAGTTTAATCTATATAATTTAATCTATATAGTTTAAAAATGACGTGCTAACCAAAAGGTATAGCACGTCATTTGCATATTAAGCATATTAAATTATTACTGAATTTTTCTTATACTAAGTCTATTAATGGTAAATATCTAACTTGTAAATATCTAATTCGTAAATTCCTGATTACAAAATCTGATATTCCTAAATATCTTATGGATCAATTTGCGTTTGCATTTTCATCAATAAGATGCGCTTAACCGATTCATTGAGGCGCTCGGTCGTAATCGTTCCATCCGCCACCGCTTGCGTCAGCGCACGATGGACTTCATCGATATGAATCGTATCCGCATCAACAAGAATAAGATCACTGCCCTGCCAAAATAGAGGCCACAGCGTAATCGCCTATCTTTTGGTTAGATTGCAACGCACCCACATCGATACGATCCGTCATAACGATACCCTTTATAACCGAGCTCCTTGCGAAGCCAACCGTCTATAATCGGCTTAGAGGAACTCGCCAAGTGTTCGTTATCGATAGCAGGAATCTGGATGTGACTCATCACAAGCATATAGCTATTCGCCGTCGTCTGCGCAATGAGCCGTTTAAAGACGGCTACATCATTATTGCTGAGATACGCTTTCGCCTCATTAGCTGAGCCAAAGGACGCATCCCCTAAGGTCACTGCCGGAAAGTAGTTATAAGCGGACCACATATGATTAATTTGGTAACGCTCCACCATGGCAAGGTTTATGTGACCTGCCCACGTGGGGTCCGATGTATAGGACATATTCGGTACACCAAGGTTAGCATTAGGTCCAATAACCAAGTTAAAGCCCATATCCCGCATTTCAATAGCAGATCGCGTGGCCAAGTTAATGATACGATCCATAGGCAATTGCCCCCATCGATTGGGCTTCGGCAACCGCAAGAAACTTTCATTCCCATGCAATATGCGATCACGATGCACCGCAATATAAGGTGTCACCATGCTAGAGGTTATCGCTGTTTGCATAATATCACTGGTGAAAGTTTTCACTTGGTTCTTATTAATAAGATTTTCATTCGTTAGCATAACGCCACTGACACGGTATTTTCGGATCACATCCTTTTGGGATTGTCCTATCGTACTACCATGAAGGCTGATCATCATCAGCTGCCCCACCTTATCCTCTTGAGACATGGCCGCAATCCAAGTGTCCACCTTTTCAGACACGGGTTTATTGGACTCCAGGACGGCACGGTACGATACAGTTCGTACCGTTTCTTGTTCTGCCTGACTCTCATGTTGGCATCCAGTTGTACCAACGACAGCAACTAGTAAGGCAAGGCCACTCAGGACCCGCCGAAAAAACTGGTTCATCTCTCCTAAAAGCTCCTTAATGCTTACGCAATATTATGAATATTATGGGCTTTCTATGTTGCTCTCCCAATGCAACACCCATAAGTCCCCTCTTGATCCGTACAGTATATTTTTTTATATTATACACTAAATGATTCATCTTTTTCCTCATAATAAAAATAATTTTTTTATACTGAATTATTATAATAAAGTTATACAGTAAAAAAATATGTGAATTTTTGAATAATTATATAAAAAAATCCTACGAATCGTTTAAAAAGTGACCGCACTGTAACAAAAAGGCTACGTGAGTATCAAGTCACTCATGACCCGTAGGATTTTTCTATTTTATATTGTTGTACCCTAAATAGCTAACGCTACTATATGTTTACTTGCACCATATTTAAGCAATCGGCTATCATTAACCTTTGAATTTAGGGGATGTTGGGCATGTTTCAGGTGTCACGTCTTTACGAGTACCAAGAACCGCGCTGCGGTCTGTGTAGTGTGTGTGTAAAAGTTCGTGTGCCTTATGGCCCAATGGTTCACCTAAGAAATCTTTGTACAATGTTTGGATTTCTTCATTTTCATAGGACGCAACCCATTTGTAGTTTTCGTCAGCTTCGTAAAGACCGCCGATACGAGCTTCTTTTAGTTTTTCACGGCTTGCGGCAATTTAGTGCGCGGTTGGCCACCGCCACCAATACAACCGCCTGGGCACGCCATAACTTCGATGAAGTCGTAGTGTTTACCGTTTTCTTTCAATGCATTCAAGAAGTCACGTGTATTTTTACCACCGTGAACAACGGCAACGGACAATGTTACGTCGTCACCCAATTGAACAGTTGCCTCTTTTACGCCTTCCATACCGCGAACGTCTTCAAGGTGAGTCAACGCGTATGGAGGTGGCTCTTTATCAGTGATGAGCTTATAAGCCGTACGCATCGCCGCTTCCATAACACCACCTGTGTTACCGAAGATGATAGATGCACCAGTTTCCATACCGATTAAGTCATCAAATTGAGATTCTTCCACTGTGTTGAAGTCAATATGTTCCTCTTGAATCCAACGAATAAACTCACGAGTTGTGATGGAAATATCTGTGTCCATGCCAAGGGATTCGTCATTGTGGTAACGAGCCGCTGCATTTTCTTCTTCCCGTTTCGTTTCTGCTTTTTTAGCCGTACAAGGGTTTACAGATACGGATACGATCTTACGAGGATCGATGCCTTTTTTCTCTGCAAAGTACGTTTTAATCATAGCCGCTTCCATAGCGATACAAGAACGTGTGGAAGACAAGTTAGGAATCAATTCAGGGAAATAGATTTCCGCAAAGCGCACCCACGCTGGGCAACAGCTTGTAAACTGAGGGATTTGACCGCCATTTTTAAGGCGTTCTACAAGCTCGGATGCTTCCTCCATGATGGTTAAGTCCGCACCAAAGTTAGTATCTACTACATAGTCTGCACCAAGTTTACGCAAGGCACCAACCATTTTGCCTTCCAAGAATGTACCTGGTTCATAACCAAAGCCTTCACCGATGGATACACGAACTGCTGGCGCTGTTTGGATTACGACGATTTTCTCAGGATCAGCAAGGGCTGCTTTTACCTTTTCAAGCTCGGATTTAGCATGCATGGAGTCGAATGGACATGCTGCCGCACATTGACCACAATGAATACATACAGGCACATCGCCGTTTGCATCAAGGTCGTAGTAATCAAGTACGCTCATTACATCCGCACAAGCGCGACGGCATAACGTACAGTTTTTACACTTGGAAATGTCGTGATAAATGGATGGATTGTCGAGTGCAATCGGCACGCGTTTATCGATAAATTCGTATTGAGACATGAGGACCTCCTCTAACAAACTATAACTACCAAACCTATTGGGGCGAAATATGCCAAACTACGGAGCACTGCGCCCAAGCCATACTTCTGCATCTTACCTATAGTATACGCTATGGTGAAAGTTTATACTATGTAGAATTGTTACACTTTTTCACAAAACCTTCGAAAAGTGTACTATAAATCACATTTTACCATGAAAAAATGAATAATTCACCTATTTTCAGGGCATTAAAAGGTAATACACAATATATGGATTATAGGACAAAACGTGTTGGTACTTTAATCCCAATATATTTACTCAAGCATTCAAGATACATATGATTTTTACACAAAAACGCACGCCCTCTATAGGAGAACGTGCGTGTGTGAAGCTTTCACAAAATCATTCAATCTAGACAAGCCGGTACTAAGCAATAGTGTACTCGTCTGTAGGATTCAATTATTTACCGCCCCAAATAAGTTGGAATACAGCGTACGCAGGCGTACCTGGCTCAACTTTACGGCTATTTTTATTAACTTGTTCCTCTTTCACAACATAACCTTGTGGATTATAAAGAGTCACCTTAAGATCCTTAACTTCCCGTTTTTTATGATTAAACTCTTCAGTCACAATGTAATGGTAACCTTCATAGTCCATAGCTTTAATATCCATTACCGCTTTTTTATCATCTTTTTTAACGGAATCATTGTCGATAGACCAAGTAACACCATTGCTATCAGTGCCTACTGTATACCAATTAGCCGCATCAACACTACCAATACCGCCGATTAATAATGCACCTGCTGCCAAAACAGCTGCCAATGTTTTTTTCATATTAATACCTCTCAAAGAAAAATACAAAAATATACAAACTAGTATATAAGGGAAAACTAAATGTTATATGAAAACTATCTCTATCAACCCACAACATGGTAATTCATCTTCTCTTAATTTCGAAAGAAGCGATAGAAATTCGGCATAAGTTGAGTAACTAACTCTGTCGGTTCATATAGAACAAACTTCTTCACTTTTCTTGCTTTCAATAACTTTGCGTCTTTTAAAATTTGTAAGTGTCTCGATACGCTTGATTCAGTCATTAATAAAATTTGCGCTAAAGACTGTGTCGTACTTGGTTTTTCCAAAACATAATTCATAATTTGCAACCGCACTGAATCGCTCAAGGCTTTAAAAATAGTAACTAATCCCTCCGGTGTGGAGTTATAATAACTTGGTTGCTCCGCAATATCATAAGTAATAGCAATTCCTTGATTAAAAGATTCAACAAACAGATGCGGCCAAATAAAATAACTTGGTAACAACATAATAGAGTCACTGTCCTTTAAATAAACCTCTTGATTAAAAGGTTTAATAATAGCTAAAGCTCCTTTTTCCCAATGGATTCGATCAATTTGTAAATGATTAAACATCTCTATAAAACCTTTTTCCCTCAAAAATGAAGATTGCTTTTGTATTTCAATTAAAAAGCTTTTTGCTCAATTGATTTTTTTCTTTCCAAGTATCATCAAAAATTGATTTTCTATACCAATCAATAAAAAGAAAAAGTCTCCTATAAACACTTGTAGCATTTCGCTTCAAATCTTTAAGCAATTGATCATTTTCATTTAAAGAAAAAAATCTTTCCACTCTAGTCCTTTTGCTAATGTTGGAATAAAGGCATTTTTCTCTATCATCTATTATTCTCCAAATACTCAATTAATTGAATAGTCGGATAATTAACCAGAAATTTCTTTTAAATTTTGTATTTCCTCTTCAATCGTTGTCATATGATAACGAAAAATTACAAAAGTAAAATAGGAGAGACCCCCAGTTCATAAAAAAAGTTGGAAATAATGAAGATTCTCATAAAATTCTTCAGTAAGTTTATCTTGTATCTCAATCACCCAATCAATATTAGTTCCATGATGGCGCGGATTTAAAAGCACATGTAAAACTTCTAAAAAGTTCATTTAAAGGGGAATACACAAATTGTATTCTTTGTATTAACGTTTCATTTGTTTCCAAAAGCATAATCGCTAAACCGAATTGTAATAGACATAAACATCCTCCTAAACGATTCGATATTTTTGAATCGTTTGATTATAGACTTTAGACTTATTATATTATACTTAATAGTTTTTAAAGAAAAGGAGAAATCTTTATGAATAAACAATTGCAAGATTTACTCATAACAATTGTTGCAGGTATGGGAATGTTATTATCCACTCTCGATACAGGAATTATCAATATAGCATTACCCTTTTTAAAAGAACAATTTCAAACTTCAACTGATATTGCAGCCTTCACAATAACCGGTTATACTTTTAGCTTTAGCTATCTCTATCCTACCTTTAGGCGTATTAAGCGATAAATTTGGAAAAATTAAAAAAATTTCGTATTTAGGATTCGTGCTTTTTTTGGTCTAAGTTCTTTATTTTGTGGCTTAATTAACAATATCAGTTTATTAATTATTGGACGAATTTTTTTCAAGGCATAGGAGCGTACTGCTTTACAAGCTACTTCTGCCGCACTAATTACAACTTTAGTTTCTGAAAAAAACGTAAAAAATAGCTCTATTGGTATCCTCGGAATTATGATTGGTTTAGGCCCTATTCTAGGGCCCTCTTTAAAGCAGGGATCATACTTTCGTTAAGTTTCTGGCAACTTATTTTTTTGATAAATATTCCTTTTGTAATTTTTTTGGAATTGCATGTAATAATTTCCTTCTCAATAAACTCTCCGAAAAAAACAACAACCGACAATTAGATATGCTTGGAATTACTATAAACACTCTCATGTTAGTTTCTCTCTTATTAGGATTATCTTTATTAAACAAATCACATCTATTTGTAGTTGGTATAATCCTGATACTATCTAGCTTGTTGCTCGGAATTATATTTTACTATGTGGAACTTAATAACAAACACGCACTTATCGATATCAAAGGATTAAAAAATAATCCTCAAGTAATCTCTTACCTTTTTCAAACAGTTACTTTTGGCTTTGCCTCTGCAATGATCTTTTTACTTCCCCCTTCATTTTTTTGAACAATCATATCATCTAGAAGTGGGGCAAACTGGATTTCTTGTTCTAGGAGCTCCTACAGGGCTGGTGCTTTTTTCAAGAATATCCAGTAAAATCAATAACGGCAATAAAAATAAGCTATTTAGCCATATTGGTCTAAGTATTATTATCATATCCTTGATTTTTTTCTCTTACTGATCAATCCTAACTGGCCTTATCAACTCTTAACATTAGGATTATTCATCTACGGTATTGGTGGAGGATACTTTCAACCTGCTAATATTGCCAGTATTATGCAAGCCAGTCCTATGGAAATCCAAGGAAGTACAGGAGCTTTGCAACGAATGCTGCAAAAATGTTGCGATTTCAATCGGTTCAGCTATTGGTGCAACTTGCTTAAATATCTGGTCAAATGATTTATTATTAGCAACTCGAATTGGATGGGGAATTACACTAATTCTGGTTATTATAAGTTTAAAAAGAAGTATTTAAATTTTTCCCATCATAATAGTTAATACAATCTAATCCAGAGGCTGTAATTAAAACTAAGTTTTAATTACAGCCTCTTTGTCATATCTATTCAATAACATACCTACCTAAAACAAAAACACACTCACCTTGGAATATTCTCTCTGTATGAAAAAATGAATCTGACACGATTGAATATGGATATTCGCCCTGTAAAAGTACTAATGATATAGAAAACCTCGAACTACTCTGAAAACGACTTAGGTCACTTTTTCTCCCTAGGAAGTCTAGCAAGGCCCCTTATGGGATTAAATAATCCAACGGATTTGAAAGCTGATATTCGCCCTGTAAGAACACTAATAATATAGAAAGCCCCGAACTATTCTGAAAACGACTTAGGTCACTATGGAGGCTTTCAGGATAGTTCGGGGCTACTTATACGTTCTGAGTATCTAAATAGACAGAGCGAATATCAGCTTCTATTAAATTGTTGGATTATTTCCATAGGGCCTGCATAACTTCCGCTCCCATGGTATCCGGTTCAATTTTCGTAGATTTTTGTGCTTCTTTACTGGATAGCAATGCTATACCAGCATTGCTATATACTGTTGTATCAAGTTCTGTCCATGTTTTTTCTTTGCGATCAATCCGTACCGTGTAGATATATGTGAAGCCTTCTACATTGTTAATTTTAACAAGTACTGTAGCCGCATCATCTGTTTTATATACAGAAGAGTTGTCAATAAACCATGCCGCATCGTCAGCATCAGCATCGATATAGTACCAGTCAGCAGCACTAGCTTGACCAAAGCCACCTACAAAGAAAACCCCTGCTACAAACATAGCAGCTAGCCATTTTTTCATTTTTAAACTCCTCAACACTAGAGGCGACCATCTAAGATGATCGCCCATAGTTACTTAATAGTTATATAGTGTTTTATATTATTCTACTTCTTCTTCGATTTCAGCGCCTGGAATAACAGCAATACTAGCTACCTTATCACCTTCATCGAGATTTTGTGTTTTCACACCAGAAATAGCTTTGCCCTTCTTCACAGCGATGTCATTCATATTGAAGCGGATGATTTTGCCTTGCTCAGAAATAAGCATAACTTCATCATCATTATGAACAACCTCTACGGCCACTACGTCGCCTGTTTTATTCGTAATCTTGAAGTTCTTAGAGCCTTTACCACCGCGTTTTTGCAATGTATAAGCTTCCGCATCATTGCGTTTACCAAAACCTTCTTCAGAGATAGTAAACACTTGTGCTTCACTTTCATCAGTATTAAGAACACCAGCGCCTACAACTACGTCGCCTGCATTGAGTTTAATGCCACGCACACCGTGAGCTGCCCGTTTCATAAGGCGCACATCATGCTCGCTAAAGCGAATAGCGATACCCAACTTAGTACCAATCAAGATGTCTTGATTGCCAGTCGTTACATTAACGGAAATCAAACGATCGCCTTCGTCGAGGTTAATCGCATTGAGGCCAGAACGACGGATATTACGGTATTCTTCAATAGCCGTACGTTTGACAACGCCAAATTCAGTGACCATAAATAAATTTACATCTTCATGGACACGTTCAAGGTCGATCATAGTCGTAACGGATTCACCTACAGCAAGTGGCAATACGTTAACCATAGCGGTACCGCGAGAGTTGCGGGAACCTGCTTCCGGCACTTCGTATGCCTTGAGGCGATATGCACGGCCTGTAGATGTGAAGAATAACAATGTATTATGGGTCCGCACATGCATAATTTGCGTTACATAATCGTCTTCCTTCGTCTTCATGCCGATAACGCCAGCACCACCTTTATGTTGGTTGCGATATACGTTCGCGTTCATGCGTTTGATGTAACCTTGTTTAGTCAAGGTAATAACCATTTCTTCGTCAGCGATGAGGTCTTCTACATCAAGGTCGGACGTATCAATTGTGATTTCAGAACGACGAGGGTCGCCGTATTTCTTCTTCATATCATCGAGTTCGTCTTTGATAATTTGTCGTTGACGCGCTTCGCTAGCCAAAATAGCTTTTAAATCTTCGATCAATGCCAATAATTCCTTGTATTCATCTTCGATTTTCTCGCGTTCCAAACCTGTTAAACGGCGTAAACGCATGTCGAGGATGGCTACCGCTTGTTTCTCTGAAAGCCCGAATTTTTGCATTAATGCATTGCGTGCAATTTCGTCAGTTTGGGAACTGCGGATTGTAGCGATTACTTCATCGATGTGGTCGAGGGCAATCAACAAGCCTTCCAAGATATGAGCACGCGCTTCGGCTTTGTTAAGCTCGAATTGAGTGCGGCGTACGATTACATCTAGACGGTGATCTAAGTAATAACCCAATACTTCTTTCAAATTCAATACACGAGGATGTCCATCTACGAGAGCTAGCATAATCACGCCGAATGTTTCTTGAAGTTGAGTGTGTTTATATAATTTGTTAAGTACGATATCCGGTTGCACATCGGCGCGCAATTCGATAACAATGCGCAAGCCTTGGCGGTCAGATTCATCGCGAAGTGCTGTAATGCCATCGATTACCTTATCACGGCTCAAGTTCGCAATTGTTTCAATTACGCGAGCCTTATTCACTTGGTAAGGAATCTCAGTCACTACGATCTTATGCTTGCCCTTAGACATCTCTTCGATGGTCGCACGAGCACGCATTTTAACGCTACCACGACCTGTAGAATACGCTTTTTTGATGCCTTCTCGGCCCAAAATGAGCGCTCCAGTCGGGAAGTCTGGACCTTTAATAGCGGTCATCAATTCATCTACAGTCACATCCGGATTGTCGATGAGCATCGCTAGGCCATTACATACCTCGTTGAGGTTATGTGGTGGAATATTTGTCGCCATCCCTACGGCGATACCGCTGGAACCATTGATGAGAAGATTAGGAATCTTCGCTGGCAATACAGTTGGTTCTTGCAAGCTTTCATCATAGTTCGGCATGAAATCAACAGTTTCCTTGTCGATATCGGCAAGCATTTCCGTTGTAATCTTCGCCATACGTACTTCGGTATAACGCATCGCAGCGGCACTATCGCCGTCGATAGAGCCAAAGTTACCGTGGCCGTCCACCAACAGGTAACGGGTATTGAAATCCTGCGCCAAACGAACCGTCGCGTCGTAAACGGATCTATCCCCATGTGGATGATACTTACCGAGTACGTCACCGACGATACGAGCGGATTTCTTGTACGGTTTATTTGGCGTCATGCCTGTTTCGTGCATCGCATACAAATACGACGATGTACTGGTTTCAAGCCATCGCGCACATCTGGAAGCGCACGCATAACGATTACGGACATTGCATAATCGATGTACGCATTCTTCATTTCTTTATCAATCTGAACGGGATGAATATTCCCGTGGGACCATTGTTGGTCTGCCACAATCTCACCTCATTTTACTAACACTGATACTAATTCATCATATAATTATAGCATTTTTAAGGTGTTAACGCTATCTTTTATGTCTATTTACATACTAAATATCGGTTATATCGAGCTATCATTTTTCAATGTATATTACCATAGCTCTCAAAGTTAATGCACCGCATGTTGTATCATATCATCTAAAATGCTAGCAAAGTCTCGTTCTACAGCCGAAGTGTCGTTACCAGTACTGCCAATACCTGTTAGCATGGTTTCTTTCCAATCATTTTTTGCCATAAATCGAAAGGCGATCAAATACTTAGCTTTGTTTTGTCCGCTTCTCCTTTTGGTAGATAATAAAAGCCTACGCTTCTATCAGAACGAGGGTGCAATAACGCTGGGTTGTCTTGCGGTTTATACAGGCTATATATAGATTTCATAAAGGTTAGAATATCTCCACCCTTTACAGATTCGTCTACAAAGATAATCTCATCATATGTGAATAGAGATATCTTATTAGTACCTGCCACACGTGTCGCTTTAGACTTAGCTAACTCCAAGACTTCCTCGTGCGTCGCCATCCGCATGCCATACTGCTTAGCACGTTCCACTAACGAACCATTCAAATGAACTAAATACGCTTGTGAATACGCAAAATCCGCATCATTTTTTCGCTCGCCACCAGGGGCCGGCAATGTTGGCCACTTGACTACAGAATTTGTAGTAAAGGAAATACCATTACTTTCATCATAAAACACATACACATTTCGCTGGAATGGCTTCTCCTTCTCCACCACAGATGACTGAAGAACAAGATTCGGATGCACAACCGAAAACTCCTTCTCCACGCTAGACTTGATATCCTCTGGTGTCGCAGGATCACCATTCTCCGTCGTCCAAATGAAAGAACAACCACTCAACACTACACTACAAACACCAACGATACCTAACAACACATACCTAAACAACCTCATACACAAAACCTCCCCTCTCTCTATGTAAAAACTATAGAATGAATATGCTGGGATAACTATGGATAGGACTATATTATTATTGATGGGACACCTTTATAACTAGCGTATTAAAAAGGGCTATTACCTATTGATGAGCGACTTAGGGTCACTATGGAGCGAAGAGATAGGTAATAGCACTTTTAATTAATTACGTATATAGTTCTCGGGCCCCATCAATAATAATTACCTATTAACTAGTTCATCTAGCATATTCATCCTGTAATTTTCTATTACATTCATAAAGAATTGATTATGTATCGGGTTTTCGCTCATTCCGAATAGATGGCTGTTGCACTCACAGTCGCTGCACCCAAAAGTTCGGTACATTCCATTCCGCAATAGCTCGCACCGCATCAGCGAGAGCACATTCTACGTCAATTTTTGTTAGATCTACATCTGCGCTTTCACGAGCAGCCGAGCATCGTCAGAGAGTTTACCTTTACGCCGTTCCTGAGCAGAAGTTGTCATAGCCTGCGGCCGCCCACTAGTACGAATCGGCAAAGCCCGCTATCATTTCACAGTGACCGCGGAAGTAATCTAGATGCCAATGCATTTTCTTCCGTTTTCGTTTATGACGTTCAATGCGTTTCGTTAAATTTGCCTTCGCAGAACCAACGTACATATAGTAACCAGGTTTGAAATGCATCATCCCTTTAGAACCGATTTCGAGATCTAGATCGTGATCGAGGTGCATGACCATCACATACACGCCACTATCATGAGCCTCTGTGTCGAGGATATAACTAGGATAGGAACATTCATGTGTCACCGTAGGCATGGTGAAAGTCTCATCCCACGCCACAGCAACGGCTTTCCAATCTAATGAAGGTGCCACCTCTTTAAAGGTTTTAGCAAATTCCAAATCCGTATGATAATCTGGCAAGAACCACTGCGCTTGGTCCCATTGTACGAGGAATAGAACACCCGTGTGGTAGCCTTCGTTTTGTAATTCTTTCAGATGCAATAAGTGCTTGCGACCCTCGCTCTGTAATAGCATCAGGGAACATGGCTCCCGTCTTGGAGAACAAGGTACAAGACTTAACCTCTAATAAAAACTCATCCCCCTTATCATTGGTGAGGAGCAAGTCAAAGCGAGATGATGTGCCGTGTAGTTTAACCGTATACTCCCGTCTCACTACGCGCCACTCCTCCCAACCAGGGATACATTTATTTTCAATCAAATGTTGCGCCACATCGTTGCTGTAGTTTGTATCGAGCATGATAACAACGCCATCGCGCTCGATACCTACCACACGATATTTCGTCTTCGCATCCGGCTTGTCGTGAGGCACGATGTACATCGTTACCCCCGTAAACAAGAGCTCCCACATGCGACCAGGATTTGGCAAATGAGCGAGCACACTTTCACCATTCAAATCTAAAGTCACCACAAAACGATTCGGGCGACCTATGTATGTTGCTTTTAAAATAGTATCGTAAAGGACTTTCATCGTTTCTCCTACATCAAGAACACTCTATATGTCTATTATACGATATGTAACCTTGGGTTTCATCTGTAAACAGTATCGTATATAATGATAGTTAGTAAACAATCAATAATTAATATTAAAAAGTTCTATTTTTGTAGCTTGAGTTACATTATTGTTTGTTAAAATGGTTTATACTAAGAGCGTCGGGTCAGTATTCTAAATACCCATACTGATCATTACGCCGGGTTTTGATGAGGCATCGCCTAGTTGATCTCATCCCACTTGTCCGTATATATGTGCGAAGCTTTCACAAAACCCTAGGGCGTAAATAATTAATATATAAAGAGTTTTATAGATTAACTAAGTAGTTTTAGCCACTATTCTCCGCAGAGAGGGCTCGAGAAAAGGATTTAATATGGCACAAATTGCAGCAAATTTACAACGCATAAAAAAACGGTCAACGCCGTTATGCAATTACACCTCGCGTTCCTGCAGGTTTCATTCAACCAGATCAATTACAAAAAAATATCGACGTAGCGAATGAGTTCGGCGCTGTTCTCAAATTAACTGGCAGCCAACGCATTATGATTACGAATTTGAAAGCAGAAGACGTAGATAAAGCATGGGAAATGCTTGGCATGGAGCCAGCATACACTGTGTCCAACCGCGTACGCAGCGTAAAAATCTGCCCAGGTACTACCTTCTGTAAACGCGCTAAACAAGACAGCGTACACCTTGGCATGCAAATCGAACGCAAATATTTATCTCTTGAAATGCCAAGTAAAATGAAAATCGGCGTGTCCGGTTGTCCAAACTCTTGTACTGAAAGCCGCATGAAAGATGTGGGCGTTATCGGTACTGTAGACGGTTGGAATGTATACGCTGGCGGTAGCGGCGGTGCGCATCCTCGCATCGGTGACCTCATCGCAGAAGTTAAAACAGAAAAAGAAGCTCTTGCATTAGTTGATCGAATCATCGCATACTATAAAGAAAACGCACAAATCGAACGCATGGGCGAATTCATCGACCGCATTGGTTTAGAGGCTTTCAAAGCAGCTGTATTGGGCGACCTTGAAGGGGCTCCAGCTGAAAGCAAGTCCGAAGAACCAGCTGTGTTCTTGCCTGGTCAAGGTAACGATCCTGAAGTAGAAGCACCACGCCTCGAAGCAGGTGCTCCTATCACTCCAGACACAATTATTCGCGACATCGTTGAAACCTATCCACATGTTGTACCTGTATTACAAGGTATTGGTATGGGTTGCCTAGGTTGCCCATCTGCAACAGCTGAGCCATTATGGCAAGCCGCAGAAATCCACGGTTTTAATGTATACGATTTAGTAGAGAAAATTAGAAACAGCACGAAAAGGAGCTTAATATGTCCGCATTCTTAGGTCACATCCATTACTGGTTATATCGCAAAATTCAATTGCTCGTTGAGCGTGAAAATTTGATTTTAGAAAAAACTTCTAAAGTTGTTGATGATTTGGCGGAGGAACTACACTCCATCTCCGTAGATACATACGGCGAGCCAATTAATCCAAGCATTCCTTTGGAAAACATCATCGACCATGGCAATATTCACGGCTGGTTAGCTAACCAAATCAACATTGCTTCCGTTCGTGAAGCAGCTTTCATCAAAGATATGCTCGACACAAATTCCGGCGATGAAGCAGTACACGTAGTAACCGCTATTCTAGATGCCTTTGCAGTACAAGGCCAAGCATGTGGCGTTGTGGCACAAGATAACCTTGAAGAACACACTGCACCAGCGATTTACAATGCGTTACAAAAACTTCTACGTAAATGGCATGCCTTGCGATGGCGGTGACCAAGTGGTTTCTGAAAGCCCAGAAGAATTTACCTGGGTTGGCGACCACAGATTACAAGCAGGCTACTGGCGTACAGCGGGCGTTGACCCTAAGTTCATGGCATTAGCTTACCAAACATGGTTCGAGGCCTTTGTAAAAGCTATCGATCCAGCATTTGAACTTGTAACGACAGAAGAAAACGGCACACGTTTATATACAATTCGGAAAAAATAAATCCATAACAGTTCGTTTGATTAAGAAAATATAAACGGATGAAAATGGACGAAAAACGAACGTAACAGTTACGTTCGTTTTTATATAATGTATCGTTGTATATTTAATTAATCTTTATATCAATCTACCACATTTACTCACCCTATTTTTACTCAATATAGGTAAAAAGCATACAATGTTGAATGTAACATATTTTTCAAAACTGTAGCTATAGGCACAGCATTGATAAACAATATCATTTATAATATAATTATAAGGTAGATTACACAATGTAAAATTAAATATTAGCAGTAAAGCTTTCAGAACATAAAAAAAGCTAGAACTAGGAGGTCTATTATGGCAGGCACAGTTAATCAAGAATTAGGTTTATTATTCCAAGGTCCCTAACTATGTAATCGTAAAAAAAGGCGGCAAGGCTGGTGAAAAGGTGGAAAAACATAACCACCCTGAAGCTAATGTCATCTTTTACAGTTGTAAAAGGTAAAGTACAAGTGTTCCTTAATGAAACTGAAGAGCATGTACTTGTACCAGGCCAAGTATTGGAATTTCAATGGCGACAACTACATCCAAGCTACACTCGTAGAAGACAGCGAATTCGTTGTAAACCTCATTCATAAACCAGAATAAAATACCAAAGGACAGTTGATACAAAGCAACTGTCCTTTTTTTATATGGAGTATGTATTAAATAGAAATCAGTATAGTTATTAGGTTTTATATAGCTATTTATGGTTCAGTTATATCCATAGTTATTAAATACTCATAGAGTAATACATAGTCTAAAAGAGCATTCTTTTAAAAGGAATTATAGATTGTAAATTCACTCACATCAAAGCGTTTTGTATGGCCTGGTGCAGGAACACAGTCTGGATGAGGGTAACCAATTGGGAAGATAGCTACAGGAATGATATTATCAGGCAAGTTATATGCCTTGCGTACTTTAGCAGGATCAAAATGAGCAATCCACGTTGTGCCTAAACCGATATCGGCTACGGTAAACATAATGTGGGATCCCACAATGCTAGCATCTACAACCCCCATATCTGCATCATCGTATTCTCGCTTCCAGCTCACCGTATTATCGTAACAAACGATAATTGCTAACGGTGCATTGAAGTGACCATTAGTGCAATCTTTTAGTTTCTTTAAGCTATCTTCTGTATTTAACACGAGCAGTCGTTGTGGCTGATAATTATGCGCCGTAGGTGCTAATCGAGCAACTGCGAGTAACATATCTACCTTCTCTTGCTCCACTGGTCGAGCATCGAACTTCCGAACCGAATACCGCTCTGTGGCTAATGCTTTAAAATCTTTCATTAAATCTCACTCCTTTATCGGATTTATTAAAATGTATTTTAATAAATAACCCCCTAGCTGATACCTCAGTTAGGGGGTTTTGTGCTTATTATTTTTTTAAGACGGCTAATTACTTCGTTAGTAATGTTTTTCGATTTTGCTGTTAGCGTCAGCAGACGAATTGTGTATGGATCATCCAATACTACGTCCATTTGTTTTTCAACGCGAATAGCTTCAACAGTGTTGTGAATTGCTTGCATCATAGGTTGAGCAATTTTATTGATTTCTTCGTTTTCTTTTTGAAGCAATGGAGCTACAGTTTTGTTGAATTCTGCTTCTGCTTGTGCAGAGTCTTTAATTTTTTTCAATTTCTTGTACTTTTTTCAATTTGTGGACGGTATTGAGCGTCTACTTGTTGCATTTTCATATCTAATGCACCGTAGCCAGGGTAGCTATTTACTACTTGGCTCATATTTACTAAGCCAATGTTAGCAGCACTTGCTACTGCAGCAGTAGCAGACATAGCACCAACGATAGCTAAGGTAGTCAATTTTTTAGATAATTTCATCTGAAATCCTCCTCGATTAAAAGTGTCACTATACAATCCAATAGTGTACTATTTTTACTATAGCAAATCTTGCTAACTTTCACAAGACTATGATAAATAGCATAATAAAGCCCTATGAACTACTTATGAAAGTTATTAGAACTTAAAATAATACCCACAAGCATACTCTGAGACCCTTAAAGTAGTCGATACAGACATATTCAGAACACACATGTGGGCATTTCGACTTTCACCAATTATTTATAATTTGTCATCAAATAATGGTTTATTATTCACCGAATTATTGTTCATCATTTAAATAGATGTATTTATCGGATTTCAATTTAGATACGAGATCAGGTACCAAACCGATAAGACGATCAAAGCTGCTGCTGTAAGGATTGCCCTTAATGTTGAACAATTCGATGCGGTCACCTTTAATGACAAGGATCGCACTTGGTTCCATCTTGGCACCACCGCCACCGCCGCCAGATTCTTGGCTTTTATTGGCTGTGCAGTGGTTTGTACCAGTACCGAAGCCAAAGGTTACATCAACAAATGGAACGAGCGTAGTATCGCCGATTTGCACAGCTTCACCAACTACAGTTTCCACTTTAATCATATTTTTAAACTTCTCGAATAGGACTTCCAAATTCTCTTTTACATTACTGTTCTCCATCACAGTACCTCCGCTTTTTGTGAAAGTATTATTATAGCTATAATAATACAGCTCATATACTCAATTGACATTATATATCCTTACGCTGTTTGACCCTGTTCGGCTTTTAGCTTTTCTAGCTGCTTTGCTTCCTTCCGTTTAACCCAGAAGACACGAGCACTTTCACCCAATAGGGAACGCATAGGTTTAGATACCAAGAATCTAGTACCATACCACGCCAATACGGCAAGAATCATACGACCTTTAATATGGCCGCTGCCTTCAGCTACCCAGTTCACATAATCTATTTCAATAGACTCTGCTTGCTCAGGCCAAATGCTATACAACATAGATGCAATAAGCCCCATCCGATACGGATCGCCAATGCCAAATCGGCCCTCTATAGCCATATCACGTGGTTTAGAGTGATTATAGCATCGTTTCGACACAAGGAATATCTGACGCCACAACTCTGTATTTCTCAAGTGTTTCATGAACCAGAATGTAGGAATTTCAGACTTGAATGATGCTACCGGATCATTGGGATCAGGCTTTCCAAAACGTTGTTTCACAGTCGTTTTAATATCATTTACCTTTGTAAATACCTTTTCCTTGATAGATCCGTCACTATTGAAAGTAACATGACTTACTACTTCATCATCATCTTGAATATGAGCCGTTGGATCTTGTTGTATCGAATCATACCGCTCAGCACGAGCTTGTGCATCCATATCCTTAGAAACCGCATCAGGTCGCTCAATGCGCTCCTTTGCCCTAGGTGCGCTCCCCGCCCCTGGTGATTCGTCATCATCAAAGATTGTATTGGAGCCTTGGGCGCTCTTCAAATCATCAAAGCTTGTGCCGCTAGAGCTTGCAGTCGGACCTTGTCCACCTCCTTGCATAGCCTTTGCAAAAGCTTCTGCTGTGACATGTCGCCGTCATCATCCATTACCTTTTGATATTCTTCATCTACACGATTTTCAAGCCATTGTTCATAGTCTTTCACAGGACCGATCTTAAGTACACCTAAAACGTATAGTTCCTTAAAAAATGGTTTATTTTGAATGTACGCTAAGTGGAGTGAAAATACGCGCCACAGCCATTTGATGCGCAGTTCGCCACGATATGGCGTCCGTCCATCAATTTCGATACTATATGTGATTGGTGCCAGTAGGATAGTCAAGATGAGTGCTACAATGATGGCCACAATAACGAGGGCCACAATAGCCACTGTACTCAACCACATCACCTCCTTAGGTGTTCCTATGATTAGTTTTCAATGCCTTTTCGAGCCATTACGCCTTGTAGGTAGTAATGTTTAATCTCTTTCATCTCCGTTACGAGATCGGCCTCATCAATTAATTCTTGAGGAGCCCCGCGGCCCGTAAATACGAGTTCCGTTTCTGGATGACGAGCATCGAGTAAAGCTTTAGTTTTATCCCATGTAATGAGTTCAAAGAAGAGAGCCATATTGTACTCATCAAGTACAACGAGGTCGTACTCACCACTGCTGATCGCAGCGAGTGCACGTTCATAGCCTTTTTCAATGAGAGCCACATAATCCTTCGGAGGATTACCAGACTCAAAGACAACGACTTCATCGCCCCATTTAGCAAGTTCATCCTTACTCTTCATGCCTTCTTTGATGATAAAGAATGGCTTGCCCACAGTTTCTAAGGTTAAATTTGTTAAGGTAGGTAAAATAGTATGCTCACTATATACTTTAGATTTCATAAATTGTAAGAAGAGGACTTTCTTGCCAGCGCCGATGGCACGAATGGCTAGGCCAATTGCGGCAGTTGTTTTGCCCTTGCCTTCGCCGGTATAAACTTGTACATAGGCCTTCATAGATATACCTCCGTTCATATACTTTTTATTTTTACAATATATATATACAAAAGAAAGAAAAAAAGAACTTGCTATGAGCGCATATGCACGCATAACAAGTTCTTTTTAGGTCTTATATAAGCTTTTATATTTTCTAATTGCTAATTGGTAAGAAGATCATAGGGTCTACAGGCGTATTGTTAAGGCGTACCTCGTAGTGAACGTGAGCACCCGTACTTTTACCAGTACTACCCATCAAAGCAATGGTTTGACCTTGTTTCACGCTCATCCCTACCGTTACCAATACGGCACTATTATGGCCATAACGGGTAACAAAGCCATTGCCATGATCGATTTCAACGAGGTTACCATAACCGCCGCTTGTATACCCCGCAAAGGTTACCACCCCTGCCGCAGTAGCCACGATTTGGGAACCATAGTCATCGGCAATATCGATACCTTCATGGAATGCACCAATAGCACCCGTAACAGGGTCAACACGACTACCAAATGGAGATGTAATAACGCCCTTACTTGGCCAAATACTAGGGGTCGTACTATTCACAGCACCACCAGAACCAGCGGAGAAATTGATGGATTGTAATGCCATCAAATCTTGTGCGCCACCATCACGAAGGATATTGCGCATCGTATAGAAACTAACAAGCAATTTTTGTGCTTCCTTATCCATTTTGGATAGTCGAGCCGATAATTGTGCCGCTGTTAACGTCTGTGCTTCACTATTATCAGCGGCTTCCTGCTTTGGGTCGCTACCATCCCCGCCACCTTGAGCTGGTGTGCCAGATTCAGCGCCCTTCAACATTTGTTTATTTTCTTCACTAATTTGATTTAAGTTTTGAATTTTCTTATCCAGAACCTCTGTTTTTTGTTGTAACAATTTCAACTGTTCCGATTGCAATTGCGTTTGTTGACGTAATTGCACAACCTCAGCTTGACGCACGATGCCCCAAATACCGAGTACCAATGCCAAGACCAATACTACAGAACCAATAATGGCAACGAGTTTCGCTTGCTTGGTAGTTAATGTCAATATGCAGTTGTCACCATTTCTTTCAACTTTGTTTGAAATGAAATACCGGTATTTTCAACATAAAACTTCCTTATTTCGAGACGATAGCGCTCGTCAACGCTTCCTCATTGGTACGCTCACCCAACGCTTCGTTCAAACTTTCTAATTCTTCTTGTGAAAGACTTACTAAACTTTTACCTTTCACAATAGGTTTACTAAAAATACGAGATTCGCTACGACCGTAAATACTAGAGATACAGATACCATTATTGTTGCCATCTAGCAAGGTAAGCGCAAAGGACAAATCATTTCCGATATTTTCAAAGGCATTATACTTAATAAAGCCAATTTTTTGTATCGTATTACTCTGAATATTGCGGATTGCCACTTGCTCGGATAACAAGGACTCAAGGCCCTTCGCAGCATCGCGAATTTCACTGACCTCTACAGATAATTTACGCTCTAGGCTCGCACCATGCTCCCCTTGCATAAAGAAATCGTATTTCTTTTTCAAGCTACCTAAACGGATGTGTAAGATTACACAATATACGAATAACACTATAACAAGAACGATGGTAACCATGCCTATCCACGGTTGAATCGATTCGAACATGTATTTTCCTTCCTATACAATCATCAAAACTCCAACAGTTAATTATACCACTCCTATTGTGAAAGTTAAATGACTGCATGCAATTTAATTTAATATATCTAATATAGATAAACGATATCTATATAACAATTTATATAACAAGTATGTAATGTATATCTAAATGTATGTGTTACATACATATTACAATGCTATTTATTAGGCTATTTATCAGCCCTCTAGTTCGTCAACAAATGGGCTTATTGCTCGTTCTAGTATACCATGTAGAGCTGCTATGAGTACACCGTAATTTACAATGGGTGTACCTTGTACAACAGCGCATTCTATACGACGTAACACCTCACGGCGTGTTAACATACAAGCACCACAGTGGATGATCAAATCATACTGTGATACATCCTTAGGGAATGCTCCCCCACTAGTGAATTCTAACTGTAAATCTGTATAGCCTTGCTTTTTTAAAAGATTAGGTATTTTTACAGTCCCAATATCATCGCATTGACGACGATGTGTACAACCTTCACTGATAAGTACCTTGGAACCAGCTTTCAAATTCTTAATAGCCTTAACACCAGTTACTAAATCCTGTAATTTTCCCTTGAACCGCGCCATCAAAATAGAAAAGGATGTCAATGGAATCGAATCGGGTGTCAACTCATCAACCCGATCAAATGCTTGGGAATCACAGATTACCATTTTAGGGGGATTCTTAAGCGAGTGAATCATAGCCGGTAATTCTTCTGTTTGGCAGACTAAAGCTAAGCCTTTGTGATCGAGAATTTCTCGGATAGTCTGCACCTGTGGCAAGATGAGTCGCCCCTTTGGTGCGGCACTATCGATAGGACATACAAGAATGATTGTATCCCCCTCTTCAACTAAACCTTGTAAAAGAGTTTGCTCCCCTTCTACATCAAGTGGTGTTAGCCCACCGAGTAAATCAAGCAACTCTAATCGTTTCGCATCAGATGTGAAGTCAGCAGAGCCAATGACAGTAACCAAATCAGATAAACCCGTATGATCTGCTATATAACGCTCTCCCAGTATATCTCTACCTACACTAGCTTTAGACTCCGTTAAATTGTTTGGCACCGCATTAATCTCATTAATGAAAAGTGCAACAGGTACATTATTTTGTTTCAAAAGACCTAACCAGTGCATATCGTCGGAGGTTGGCTCTTCATCGGTGCGAAGCACATAAACAGCCAAGTTAATCTTTTTCACGACCTCTTCTGTTTTCTCCATGCGCAATGCACCTAATTCAGTTGTATCATCTATACCAGCAGTATCAGTAATCACCACAGGGCCAAGTGGTAAGATTTCCATAGCTTTGCTTACAGGATCTGTTGTAGTCCCTGCCACATCGGATACTAACGATACAGGCTGATCAGTTAACATATTGATCAATGTAGACTTACCGGCATTACAACGGCCAAAAAAGCCAATATGTATGCGGTTTGCCTTTGGTGTTTGTTCCATAACCTATCCTTGTTACTTAACCTTCACATATATTACAAAATATATTATAAAACTTCTTCCGTCTTATCTTATTTATTTTAATAAATTTCTTACATATAGTAAAAGCGCAGCCCGTAGACTACACTTTTTACCTCAGATTGTTATTATTACGACTATTACAATTGCTATAGCTGTTATTATTGTTATTGTTGTTACTATTATCGCTATTACTATTGTTGCTATTGCTTTTTGCTTTTTGCTTTTTGCTTTTGCTTTTGCTTTTTGCTTTTGCTTTTTGCTTTTTGCTAGCCAATTATACTCTAAACTCTATTGTTTCCGCATCTTCTGTTTGATCTTGCCCATCCATATATGCAATAAGTCTTTCTAATTCAGCTTCAGAGGAGAAAGCAATTTCAATTTTTCCTTGTACCTTTTTACCTGCACGGAAATTTAATATTCACAGGGGATCCTAAGCTTAGTTTTAAACGGTCCATTAGAGCACGAACTTCTGCCGTATTTTGAGTTTTACCAGCCTTTGCTTTAGACGATTTATTTTGCATAGACTTAACAAGGGCCTCTGCTTGTCTAGCGCTTAGCTCACCCTCTTTAATACGTTCAGCTGCTTCCATTTGTTGAGCTGCACTTCTTAACGCTAATAATGGACGAGCTTGACCAACCGTCAAATCACCTTCGATAAGATCCTTTTGTACAGAATCACATAATTTTAAAAGACGAACCATATTAGCTATATATGAACGGCTACGGCCAAGACGAGCGGAAATCATTTCTTGCGTTTGCTTATAAGTATCCATCAATCCTTGATAAGCCAATGCTTCTTCAATGGGATCTAATCCTTCACGTTGTAGGTTCTCTACAAGAGCAACCTCTGTCATTTCTTCGGTATTATATTTTTTTAACAATAACTGGTACTGTTTTCAATCCAGCAATCATAGCAGCACGATAACGGCGCTCACCAGCTACAATTTGGTATTTATTCTTTTGTTTACGAACCACAATCGGTTGGAAAATACCAAGATTCTTGATTGATTCAGCCAATGTAGCTAGACTATCTTCATCAAAACTTTTACGTGGTTGATCTACATTTGGAACTAGCTCAGAAATTGGCAGTTCATGTATCTCCTTTATCAGGCAATACAGACTCTACAGAGTCAACCTTCATTAAATTCTCAAGGCCCTTCCCCAATCCAGACGCTTTGCTTTTTTTGCTTTTTAATTTCTCTTGGCATACAACTAACCTCTCTCGGCCTTACAAATATTTACAAATTTAAAATATGTAAATCACGTAAACCACCAAAAAACTAATATTCTTAGCATTAGATACATACATATAACAGATACTTATTACCTTTAGGTACTTACTTCGCTTTTGTGTTTATTGAGCTTTAGTACTTATTTATCTTTAGTGCTTATTTAGTTTTAGATGCTTTAATTACCTCTTTAGCTAATTTCGTATATACATCAGCACCTTTGGATTTTGGATCATATACAATGATTGGCTCCCCATAACTAGGTGCCTCACTTAAACGTACATTACGAGGAATAATTGTTTTATATACTTTATTGCCAAAGAATTTTTTTACTTCATCGGCTACTTGAATCGATAAATTTGTGCGGCCATCAAACATAGTCAATAGCACGCCTTCAATTTCAAGATCCTTATTTGATGTTTGTTGTACAATTGTTATCGTTTTAACTAATTGACTAACCCCTTCCAATGCGTAAAATTCACTTTGAATCGGAATCAATACACTATCAGCAGCAGTGAAGGCATTTAATGTTAATAACCCGAGAGATGGTGGACAGTCAATGACGATAAAATCATATGTATCTCGTACTGACGCTAATGCTTTTTTCAACATTGTTTCACGTGAAACAACGGAAACTAGTTCTACTTCAGCACCAGCTAGTTGAATTGTTGCAGGCGCCACAAATAGGTTTTCAAGCATTGTAGGTTGTACAATATCAGCAATTGGTTCTCCATCAATTAGAACATCATGCACACAGAGCTCTAAATCATCCTTTTCAATACCTAACCCAGAACTAGCATTACCTTGTGGATCCAAATCAACCAGTAATACTTTTTTACCTGCATCAGCTAAACAAGCACTCAAATTTACTGATGTTGTAGTTTTACCAACACCGCCTTTTTGATTAGTAATAGCTATAACTTTGCCCACTTAATTCACCTCACATCTTCGTTCAAAATATTTCTTTTCCATTATAACATAAAAACAATGCTAATTACGGTATTTATAAATCAAATTCTCATTAAATTTTTATCTACTACATTATTTTATTTATCTACTACATTTTTCCCACTTACATTTATATTACGCCCATAAACTTATAGGTAAATAACTTCATTAATATAATTACAACACTTTATTTTTTTATTGTTTCACGTGAAACATAACAATTTATTCCTTTACTATATAAGTACAACACAAAATAAGAAAAAAATTACATCAAATGTTCTATAAGTTTTTACGATTAAATGTTTCACGTGAAACATTTAAGGATTAAAATCTAACGCAAAAAATTAAGTTGTAAAATTAATAAAAAAATTTTTACAGTAAAAAAATTATCATCTTAATATAAATCTATACCAATAGACAAATATATACAAAATTATTTTTATATCATCTTTTTATTTATAGAACAACACCATTAGCGAAAGGTATAAAGTAATCAACTTTTTGATCGGTAACATTATATATAACAATAATATACGAAATGTAATGAACTAATATTAATATACTTATATACTCATAACAAATTATTAGATTATATTTAACAAATTGTTTCACGTGAAACATTAAGGTTAACATTAAACATATAAAAACCTTCATTATCAATAACTTTTTACGATCAAAAAAATCATTTTTGATATAACTTTAAACTATACCTATATACTACTAAATTATATGAGAATACAGGCCCCTATATACTTTGACAGGTATTATTCATATCTATATACTATTAGTTAGATAGTAATTAGATTGATAATCTTAAGAGTCTAGAAAAAAATCACTTTATAAGATTTATATATACAATTAATAACAGTAAGCACACGCTCTACGGACACGCAGAGCTTTTTATTTTGAAGAGGAGGCGTTTCTATGCCCATCTATAACGGAATGCTTCCTGCCATCGATAAAGCAGAAGTAAAACGATACGCAGGACTTCGTCACGCTGAGGATTTTCCACAAAACTATGTTGACGAAGCATGTAAGGAAATCCAATTATTGGCTACACCTAGAGGTGTATATCAAGAATATGATTACGATGCAGAAACAAAAACAATTTTAAGCAATCCACCGCTTAAAATTGAAGGGTCTATCATCGAAAAGCATCTAGAAAAATCTACTAAAGTATACGTATTAGGTGTAACAGTTGGAGAAGATGTAGAAATTCGTAGTGAACAGTTATTTAAACAAGGTAACTATACGGTAGGCTTATTACTTGATGCAGCAGCCACAACTGCTGTAGAACAGGTAGCTGATCAGGTAAACGAAGTAATCAATACAATTGCTAAAAAACAAGGCTATAAGCCAACTTGGCGTTTTAGCCCTGGTTATGGCAACTGGCCACTAGAAATTCAACCACAATTAGCTAAAATTATCAAAACAGAGATGATTGGCTTACAAGTAACAGAGAACTATTTATTATTCCCACGTAAGTCTGTAACGGCTATCATCGGTTTAATGCCAGCAAACGAAGATATTAAAACTAAACGAGGCTGTACATCTTGTTCACAACAAAACTGTGCATCTCGAAAATTACCAGAGAAAGCAACAGTCAACACCCAAGATGGGGGAGAAGAGGAAGGTAGTAAAACTACTGCCGACATTTCTGGTATTGCCATGAAGGGGCAACCAATACAATAGTGTTTCACGTGAAACATTGTAATTTAGGATGTTAAAGGAAGATGTTTATGTATATATTTGACGGTGCTATGGGCACAATGCTTCAAGCTGCAGGCTTAGAAGAGGGCTATTGTCCAGAGCTATTTAATATTGAAAGACCAGAAGTAGTAAAGGATATTCATGCTCAATACTTACAACATGGCAGTGATGTAATCACTACCAATACATTCGGTGCTTGTGGTCTTAAATTAGAAGATTATGACTTACAGGATCGCGTAAGAGAAATCAATATTGCAGCTGTAAAGGTAGCAAAAGAAGCCATTGCAGAGAATAAACCAACTGCTCGTGTAGCAGGTTCTATGGGTCCTACAGGTCGTTTTTTACAACCATTAGGCAATATGAGCTTTGACTCCATCTATGATACATATCGTGAACAAGCCGAAGCATTAATCGAAGGTGGCGTTGATTTTATTATCATTGAAACTATCATCGACGTACAGGAAATGCGTGCCGCTTTATTAGCCTCTTTAGATGCTCGTGAAGCAGCAGGGAAAAGACAAAAAGATGATGTACAAATCATCTGTCAATTTTCTTTTCAGTGAAGACGGTCGTACTATTACAGGTACACCGCCAGCAGTAGCAACTACTATCGTAGAAGCTATGGGGTGCTGATATCATTGGTATCAACTGTTCCCTTGGACCTGAGCAAATTACACCTCTTATCGAAGAGATTGCAAGCGTTACAAATTTACCAATCAGTTGTCAGCCAAATGCTGGTATGCCTCAACTGATTAATAAACAAACTGTATTCCCACTTTCAGCTGAAGAGATGGGGCCTTTGATGCTTCCAATTGTTGATGCTGGCGCAAGCTATGTTGGCGGCTGCTGTGGTACAACACCAGCTCATATTCAATCTATTTCTGATGCTGTGAAAGCTCATACGCCAAAAGAACGCGCCCACATTGCACCTAAAACAATTATTACAAGCCGTACTAAACTTTTAGAGTTGGGCCATCATACAAAACCACTTATCATTGGCGAACGTATTAATCCAACCGGTCGTAAAGTCCTCGCTCAAGAATTGCGCGATGGTTCTTTTATCCGTGTTAAACGTGATGCGTTGGATCAAGTAGAAGCTGGCGCAGATATCCTCGATGTAAACATGGGCGTAGCTGGCATGGATCAATCACCCTTAATGGAACGTGCCATTTTCGAGTTATCCATGCTCGTAGAAACACCATTATCCATTGACACATTAGACCCAGTAGCTATGGAAATAGCTCTTAAAAACTATCCAGGTCGTGCCCTCATCAACTCCGTAAATGGGGAGGAGGAGTCTATTACGCACGTAATGCCTTTAGCTAAACGGTATGGTGCAGCTTTACTTTGCTTGCCAATCTGTAGTGGTGACTTACCTGAAAAAGCAGAAGATCGCGTTGCTTTAGCTGAAAGCATCGTAAATCGCGCTTACGGTTATGGTCTTCAACCACATGATTTATTACTCGATCCATTAGTATTAACACTTGCCAGTGGTGAAGATAGTGCACGCCAAACATTGCGTACGCTACAGTTATATAAAGAAAAATTTGGCTTCCCAACAGTAATGGGCTTGTCCAATATCTCCTTCGGTATGCCTCAACGTCCATATTTGAACGGCCAATTCTTAACTATGGCCCTTGCATGTGGCTTAACAACACCGATTATGAATCCACTCAATTATCCAGCCAAAAAAGCATTTGTATCTAGTACTACCTTACTAGGCTGGGACCCAGGTTCTGCTGAATTTATTAAAGAATACGGCTATGAAGACGAAACTACCGCTCCTGGTAACTCTGCTCCTAAAGGGCCAGATAAAAAGTCCTTCGATAGTAATGATCCTTTAGCCAATATTCGCGCATGTGTAGAACAAGGCGAAAAAGAAGCTATCATTGATCTTGTAAAAAAAGCCTTAGCAGATGGTATCGATCCATTAGATCTTACGAAAAAAGGCTTATCTGAAGCGATGAACGTAGTGGGGGATAAGTTTGGTTCTGGTAAATTATTCTTACCACAAGTAATGCTTGCTGCTGAAACAATGCAGGCTGCTTTCAACACCATTAAAGAAATTATTCCTGCTAGTGAAAGCTTAGATAAAGGCACCGTTGTCGTGGCTACAGTTAAAGGCGACATTCACGATTTAGGTAAAAATATCGTAGCAGCATTGCTCGAAAACAATGGTTACAAAATCGTCGACCTGGGTAAGGACGTTGACCCAGAAGTTATCGTACAAGCTATTAAAGATAACAAAGCTGCCCTCGTTGGCATCTGTTCCTTGATGACGACAACCATGCCACAAATCGACAATACTATCGCTGCTATCCGTGCAGCAGGCCTTAAAACTAAGGTCATGGTTGGTGGCGCCGTAGTATCTCAAGACTACGCAGACCAAGCAGGCGCGGATATCTACGCTAAGGACGGCATCGCTGCTGTTAACCATGCTAACGATTTCTTTGAAACACTAGAAAAATAATGTATAGTAACGAGGTACATGATGACATTACGAGAAAAACATCAACAAGGGCAGTTCACCATTACTGTTGAATTGGATCCTCCTAAAAGCAGTTCTGCAGAAAAGACCTTCGAACAAGCAGCCCGTTTGAAAGGGAAGGTGGATGCTATCAACATCGCTGATAGCCCTATGTCCAAAATGCGCATGAGCCCAATTTCTCTTTCTTATTTATTACAACATAACAAAGAAATTGAAACTATTTTCCACCTTACATGCCGCGACCGTAATATTATCGGATTGCAATCTGAATTACTCGGTGCAGCAGCTTTGGGCGTGCATAATATTTTAACACTCACTGGTGATAAACCAGATAATGGGGACCATCCATTTGCACAATCCGTATTTGAAGTCGACTGTATGGGACTACTCAACATCGCTAAGACATTAAATGCAGGCAAAGACCTTGCAGGTAATGACCTAGACGCACCTACGAACTTCTACATCGGTGCAACTGGTAATCCTGGTGCTCCAGATTTAGAGATTGAACGCCAAAAATTAGCTGCTAAAATTCAAAATGGCGCTCACTTTGTACAAACACAACCAATTTACGATTTAGAACAGGCAAAACGCTACATTGACAAGATGTCTGAATTCGATGTACCTATCATGCTTGGTTTGATTCCACTTAAAAGCTTTAAAATGGCTACATACCTCCATGAAAAAGTGCCTGGAATCAATCTTACTCAAGAAATCTTGGACCGCATGGAAAAAGGTGGTAAAGAGGCGGGTACAGAAATTGCAATCGAAACACTTGAACAAATCAAGAAAATGGCAGCAGGCGTACATATTATGCCTTTAAATGATATCGATACAACATTATATATTATTGACCACGTATAAAGTCATTCTAAGATTAACATATAACACCTTTCCCACGACCTCCATAGTGAACTAAGTCGTTCTTAGGGAAAGGTGTTATATCTTTATCTCCGCCTCATATAGTGAACAAAAATATATAATTTTGTTGTAAACGATATCATTTAATAGATATAGGGTAGGGGAGGGAATGCGAACTAATTCGTTACTAAGAAAAAAAAGAGGATGCAGATCTAAGATTTGCATCCTCTTTTTCTTTATGTAGCAATATAGCATAGAGTTTATTTATATTAGTTTCTACGCCTAAATCATTAACTGCTATACTAACGGTTTGTCTTTGATTTCTTTTGGTTTTCGTGGATATTGTTTTGGTGTTTTTCCAATTTTCTTTATATACACGATTGCTCGTTTATCCTCTAAGGTTGGCAAAGTAACGGTCCTTACTTCTTCGATAGTAGCTTTTAGTGTGCTAAGGGCTTTATTAGATTCTTTCACTTCTTCTTCGTAGATAGCTCCTTTTAAAGCAACTATGTATCCACCTTCTTTTACATATGGCACAGTCCATTCTAAAAGAATCGGCAAGCGTGCCACGGCACGGCTCGTAGCAATATCAAAGCTTTCACGGTAATCTTGATGACTCAAATCCTCCGCACGTCCGTGTAAGGTAGTACAGTTCGTCAGTTTTAGTTCATCTATAACCGATTCCAAAAAGGTAAGCCGCTTTTTCAAAGAATCAAACAGGGTAACCTTGAGGCTACGGTCATAGATAGCCAATGGAATACCAGGGAAACCTGCACCGGTACCAACATCGATAATCGTCATGCCAGATTTGATAATTTCAGAATCATAACAGGAGAGGGAGTCAATCATGTGCTTAACCACGACCTCTTTCATATCCGTAATACCCGTTAGATTGAGATATTTATTTGTTTCAATCATATGCGCATAATACATGTAAAAGTCTTTTGCTTGCTCTTCCGTACAAGGCAAGCCAAAATGACTCATTTGCTCCATCATGTACGAAACAAATTCAGACTGAGGTGCTATAGGCACATCGTATTTTTCTTTCATAAGTACTCCTAATGAATTGTCTAATATGTATAGGACAATAAAGATCTGTAGGAAATATCTTTTAAAAATCTATAAGAAATATCTTCTAAAAAGTTCATATAAAATGCATGTTATTACATGCTATTTTTTTATTACTTCTATTGTATTGTTCGAGTTGGATCAACAGAACAGATACGTCTGCAGGGGAGACGCCAGAGATACGGCTTGCTTGGCCGATGGAGTGAGGACGAATTTTGTTGAGCTTTTGTTGAGCTTCAAGGGAAATGCCCTTGATTTGTGTATAGTCCCATTCTTTTGGAAGAATTTTTTCTTCTAGTTTACGAATCTTATCGACTTGCTCCATTTGCTTTTTGATGTAACCTTCGTAGGTAATGGAAATATCGACAGCTTCCTCTACATCAGGTGTATAGCGTTTCAAACCAAATGCATCGGCTACGATGGCGTAAGAGAGTTCGTTACGTTTTACTAAATCATAAGCGTGAATACCTGTTCTAATAGGTGCTGTACCTAAACTTTCAAGCAAAGCTTGTGTTTCCTTGGATGGATTGACAGGTGTATTTCGTAACATATCCATTGCTTCTTCGATAGCAGCTTTTTTAGCTGTAAATTTAGCCCAACGATCATCTTTTACAAGACCGATTTCACGGCCTTTTTGTAAGACGCATGTCTGCATTATCTTGACGAAGCAATAACGGTATTCACTGCGGCTTGTCATCATGCGGTACGGTTCATTTGTACCTTTTGTTACAAGATCATCGATGAGAACACCGATGTACGCTTCAGAGCGAGCAAGGATGAACGGTTCTCTACCTTCAATCCACAATGCTGCGTTGATACCAGCCATGAGGCCTTGAGCAGCCGCTTCTTCATAGCCAGATGTACCATTGGCTTGACCTGCAGAGTAGAGGCCTTCAATATGTTTCACTTGAAGTGCTGGTGTCAATTGTGTTGGATTCAAGCAATCGTATTCGATAGCATAGGCAGGGACGCATAATTTCAACATTCTCAAGTCCCTGGGATGGTACGCAAGAATGCATATTGTACATCCATTGGAAGAGATGTACTCATACCTTGAACGTACATTTCATTTGTACCCGTACCTTCTGGTTCTACGAATAATTGATGGCGTTCTTTATCGGCAAAGCGCACTACTTTATCTTCGATGGAAGGGCAGTAACGAGGGCCTACGCCTTCGATTTTGCCACTATACATAGGAGCGCGGTGAATATTGCTATGAATGATTTCGTGCGTTTCTTTGTTAGTATAGGTCAACCAACATACATCTTCATTACGGTTAATCCATTCATCCATGAAAAGAAAATGCGTGATGATGTGCATCGCCTTCTTGAACTACCATATTTTCGAGGTTTAAAGTACGTTTATCTACACGTGCTGGTGTACCCGTCTTAAAGCGCATCAATTCAACACCATTATCGAGCAAGGATTGAGAGAAATGTTCCGCTACACGTTGGCCATTTGGACCACCCACATAATCGATATCGCCGATGAGGATTTTACCTTTCAAATAGGTACCTGTACAAAGAATTACCGCCTTAGCGCCATAAAATTCACCAAGTTCCGTAACGATACCTGTGACCTTGCCATCCTCAACCTTAAGCTCAGTCACCATGATTTGCTTAACATTGAGATTATCTGTATTCTCCAATGTTTGTTTCATCAAATGTTGATATTTAATCTTGTCGGATTGACAGCGCAAAGAATGAACGGCAGGTCCTTTGCCCATATTGAGCATACGCATTTGGATAGCTGTAGCATCCGCATTGATACCCATTTGACCGCCTAAGGCATCAACTTCGTAAACAAGATGGCTTTTACCAGGACCACCCACGGCAGGGTTGCACGGCATAAGCGCAATATTATCTAAACTGATAGTCGCCATCAACGTGCGATGACCCATGCGAGCAGTAGCGAGAGCCGCCTCACAACCAGCATGACCACCGCCGATGACGATGACATCATAATTATCTACTGTGTACATATTAATTTCCTTATATTTGTTACTTATCTTATTGTGAAAGTTTAAATCATTTCCCTAGACAAAAACGACTGAATAGTTCGTCTATCATGGATTCTCGGATGGTATCGCCTGTGATGTCGCCTAGTAGTTCCCAGGCACTGCGCAGATCGGTAGCTACAAAGTCTACAGGCATGCCCATATCGATGGAGGAGAGGGCTTGTTCGACTTGTCCCTTTGCTTGTTCCATAAGGCTGATGTGGCGCACGTTACTAATCATGGCGCTGTTGTCTTGTTTTACGCAACCGCCATAGACGAGTTCTTGTACCCATTTAGAGAGAACTACAGAGCCTTCCCCTTCTTTAGCACTAATGCGTTCAATAGCTGTAAAATTCCCATGTTCTTTAATATTTTCATCTGTAACGACTTGTGCCACGTCGGACTTATTAAGGAGTACGATGGTGTTTAAACCGCTCACAGAGGTCAAAATTTCGATTTCTTCAGGGTTTAACGGAGTAGATCCGTCAATAACGCAGAGCACGATGTCTGCTTTGTTGATATAATCACGAGCACGCTCCACACCGAGGGCTTCTACCGTATCTTGTGTGTCGCGGATACCAGCCGTATCGATGAGGCGCAGAGAAATGCCTTCTACGGTCATATATTCTTCAATGCTGTCCCGTGTCGTACCAGGAATATCCGTTACGATAGCGCGGTTTTCACGCAAGAGAGCATTCATGAGGCTCGATTTACCTGCATTGGGACGGCCTACAATAACCGTCGTAATACCGTCCCGAATGAGGCGACCTGTATTCGCTGTGGACAAGAGATCATCCATGGCTTTCAAAATAGGCTCTAACTGTTCACGAACCTCTTGGCTCGTTACGTCCTCAATATCCTCCTCAGGATAGTCGATGGTTACCTCTAAATGAGCAATCATGGCGATGAGCTGTTCTCGCACATCTTTCACAAAGGACGAAACAGTCCCATCTAGCTGAGATACAGCGAGGGAGAGGGAGTCCTCCGTTTTTGCTTCAATAATATCAATGATCGCCTCCGCTTGGGTGAGGTCGATACGTCCGTTCATAAAGGCACGCTTCGTAAATTCACCGGCCTCAGCCATGCGCACATCGTGATTGACGAGGAGTTTCAGAATTTGTCGAACCGGTACAATGCCACCGTGACACTGGATTTCCACCACATCTTCCGCCGTGTATGAATGAGGTCCTTTCATTAATAACACAAGAACCTCGTCGATGGTCTTGTTCGTCGCTGGATCCACAATGGTCCCATATTGAATCGTTCTATTTTGGCGATCCATCAAAGGAACGGTGCCAGTGCTCTTGAACAGGCTATTTACAATAGGAAAACTATCCTTGCCGCTGACACGAATAATACCAACCCCACCGATGCCGGGCGGTGTCGCAATGGCCGCTATTGTATCATCTATATACATACATATCTCCGTATTTCGATTATCTAGTATTTGTTTTTTTGTATATGTTCTTCGCCTGTGAAAGTTAAACTAAACCAATCTTTGCATGCGAAGATTAACTTAGGTTAGCTTTCACCATAACCTAAAGAATAAAGGGAACAGCCCTCAAGCAACCGAGGATATCAGTTACCTGAAAGCTGCACCACTATATTTTATTTTTTGTACGAAATCACAACGTGACGGAATGGTTCATCCCCTTCACTGTTGGTAACAACGTTTTTGTCCCCTTGAAGGGCAGTATGAATGATTTTACGTTCAAAAGCATTCATCGGTTCTAAAGAAACCTTTTGACGGTTGCGTTTCACCTTAGAAGCCAAACGTTTCGCGAGATTCACCAATGTTTCTTCTCGGCGAGAACGATAATTTTCCACATCTACCATGATATGGCAATGGCCAGATACATCCTTGTGAGCCACGAGATTTGTTAAGTATTGAATAGCATCTAATGTTTGACCATGTTTACCAATCAAAATACCTAGCTCTTCGCCGTGTACTTGGAATGTAATTTTATCTTTTGTCATCATTTTTTCGATAACGACAGTGAGGCCCATTTGTGTAAACATATCATCGAGGAATTGTTTACCTTTTTCAGCAATTTCTTGTTGATCTTCTTTTGAAAGTTCCTTTTTTAGAAGGTTTTTCTCCGTTACAGTACTTTCAGAAGTTTCAACTGCTGTATCTTGTACTTCTGTTTCGCTTATTGCCACTGGTTCGGAAGCAATAGCTACAGATTGTTCTTTGACGTTAGCTACTTCTTCTGCAGTAGCAGATTGAGCCAAAGCAGTGAAGAATAAGCGAACAACTGCTGGTTTACGACCAATGCCTAAAAATCCACTAGAAGGTTGTTCTAAGACTTTAGTTTCTACCAATTCTTGGCCTTCAGCGGCTAATTGAGCTACACCTTTAGCAATGGCATCTTCAATGGTTTTAGCAGATACATCGATAAATTCCATAATTGCCTCCTACTATTTAGCGTTCAAATTTTTGTAAATGAAAATGCTGTTGAATCAATTGGAATACGTTAGAAACGATCCCAGTAGATAACGAGACCAGATGGGAAGCTCAAAGAAATGTAACCAATGAATAAAGGCATAAAGATTGTCATAATCTTTTGTTGTTGCGCAGCTGCACCAGTTGCACCATTACTAGTTTGACGAGACATAACCCATGTGGATAATGCACTCAAAATGGTAAGATATACATTGGATCTGGATCGCCAAGGCTAGGAACCACAAGAATTGTACAAAGTTTGGATCGTATGGGTAATCTTTCAAAGCCCAGTAAATCGCGATCAAGAATGGCATTTGTACCAACAATGGCAAGCAACCAGCCAATGGGTTAACGCCCATTTCTTTATACAATGCACCCATTTCCGCTTGCAGTTTTGCAGGATCGTTTTTGTATTTATCTTGCAATTGTTTCATGCGAGGCTGCAATTCTTGCATAGCCTTCATGGATTTGATTTGCTTAACAGTAAGTGGTGCCAAAATCGCTTTAATAACGATTGTTAAAAGGATAATAGCCACACCGTAGCTTGGATAACCTATCATTTGAGTCAATTGGAACGCATAGGTTACCAATGTGCTCATTAAATCAACGATAGGTTGGAAAATACCACTTAAAAAGTCCATTGTTTCTCCTTTTTCATACAGTCCGAAATCGTCCTTTGCGCATCTATATATCGTTATGGTATGGTCTAAATTTCATCCATACAGATGCTCAGGTATTTCCAAAACTGTGCTAGATGGTGATGGTGAAAGTTACTTTCACAGAACACATCCAGCCTAATCCCACGTGGGTTAGGGAACTGGATCGTAGCCACCCTTATGGAAAGGATGACAGCGAAGAATGCGTTTTAAACCCATCCAGCTACCTTTCAAAGGACCATATTTTTCGATGGCCTGCAGAGTATATGTGGAACATGTCGGATAATAACGGCAACATCCAGGTTTTAAGGGAGATATGGCGAGCTGATAGAACCTAATTAAAAGTCGTAAAAGCATGGTTATACAGCGTTTCATGGAAACCTCCATATACACAAAAAGGACCAAAGCCTCTAACTTGTGGTCCTATTTATCATTTTGTATCAATAATTTGCTTTTTCGCAAGAGATACAAAATCTCCTTTTCCGCTTTTTCGTAGGTAGCGTTTTTCAGAGGGCCACGTCCAACAATTACGATATGATACCCTTCGCGAATGGCGTGCTGATTGAGGCGATATACCTCTTTCATCAGGCGTCTAGCTCGGTTGCGCTCCACTGCACAACCAACCTTTTTACCTGTTACAAAACCAATGCGAGTAGGTTGCTTTGCCACGGGCATACGATACAGTACACACATACGGCCTACTTCGTATTTACCGTGCTTATACACAAGGCGATATTCATTATTGTGCGTCAGTCGTCTTGCTTTATCAAGGCAATAATCCATATGCATTGTCCTTAAGTCCTAAGAATAGAAAAACTTGGCAGCAGCGCCAAGTTTTTTCTCCTGCCTAACAGCTATTATATTATGCAGATAAGCGTTTTCTGCCTTTTGCACGTCTTCTTTTCAAAACGAGACGGCCACCGATAGTTTTCATGCGTTCACGGAAACCATGGGTACGTTTTCTCCAAAGAGTATTTGGTTGGTAAGTACGTTTCATTAGTAAAACACCTCCTCGTCATTTTGTATTGTTTTACTTATACCATAACAGGGGTAATTATAGAGGTAAAACGTAAATTTGTCAATATAATAAAAGGGGTTCTGCTGTGAGTTCTTGTATTTCTGAAAATAATTCTACTACACATTTTATCCTGTAATTGATGTTACGTTTCCAGGGGAGAATATAGGGCTCCTTCATCGCTCCATACTCATCGTAAAGTCGCTCAAAAGGACCCTATATTCCTCCTAAGCAACCCTAATTTCACCTTCAACACCACTGCACGATGTAAACGTAACATCAATATCAGCATACAAGAACTCACAACCTTAATTTTTTATATTAGACAAATTTACATTTTTAATCTCTAGTTGAAGAGGGAGGAATAGATGTGGTTTTCTCCCTCCATACTCATCGTAAGTCGGTCAAAAAATCCACATCTATTCCTGCTCTAACACACTCTAATGACTACTCATACACCTACCACCAGTATAAAAAAGTAGTATCAGTTTTTATAGGAAATCTAAAAGTCTTTCAGAATACAGATCTAAGATTTAACAAATCTTTACCTTTTTAACCTCTTGAGGAGAGAGAAATAGGGAACAATTGATGTTACGTTTCAGGGGAGGAATATAGGGACTCCTTCATCGCTCCATACTCATCGTAAAGTCGCTCAAAAGGACCCTATATTCCCTCCCTAAGACAACCCTAATGTCATCCTTCAACACCACTACACGATGTAAACGTAACATCAATTTATCAACATACAAGAACTCACAATTCAAATTTTTTTATACTTTGGCAAATTTATGTTTTTGATCTCTATTTGAAGAGAGGAGGAATAGATGTGGTTTTCTCCCTCCATACTCATCGTAAGTCGGTCAAAAATCCACATCTATTCCTGCTCCTAACACTCTAATGATTACTAATACACCACCAGTATAAAAAGTAGTATCAGTTTTTATAGAAATCTAAAAAGTCTTTCAGAATACGGATCTAGATTTAACAAATATTACCTTTTAACCTCTTGATAGGAAAGGGGGACATTGATCTATTAATTTCTCTGACTTCTCCCCGATTTTCATTTAAGTGTGTTGATAACGTTTTATAAACAGATCTAATGTGATTGATGAAGGTATATCTATTACTTTTTGGTATATGTATAAAAATCATAAAAATTATATGGTTGGAGGAGGGAAGTGAAACTACTTTTTGAGCGACTTGCGTCAGGATGGAGCGATAAAAGTAGTTTCACTTCCTATCCCAAAAAGTAATAGATATACCAAGAGAAAATTAAAATATACATTATAAACAGTTTATAAAAGTTATCCACAGATTGAATGACAAATTACTTATTTTTGGTACAATCATACTTGAAATTAGGAAAAATTATATATTTTTATAGGTTTTTGATGGATAACTTTCGAGGTTATCCACATTTTTTTCTCTTTAGTTTATAAAAACTGAAAAAGTCAGTAATTATCTATATAAAATAGACTTTTATTTTTACTTATTCACAGGTTATACACAAGTTATTCACAGGAATAATAGTTTTTTTCCACAGCTTTTACAATGGTTATACACATTATTCCTAAAGTTATACACATTTATTGCAATAGTTATTCACAAGAGGCACGTCATGCAATCATTTGATTTAAATAATATATGGGAGCATATATTGCAAGAGGCGAAAAAGAATATGCAACATTTACCTGATGCATTGTATTTGCGCGTCACATCATCGTTGATTCCCATGTCTCTCGAAAGTCATTCAATCCATATTGGGGTCATGCAAACATTTGTAAAAAACTTAATCGACCAGCAGCCGCAAATTAGCAAGGCTTTGCAGGATGCGATTACTACGGTTATCGGTTCCCATCGAGATATGGTGTTATTCGATTTCAATCAAGAAAGTGTAGATACTACCTTTGTTGATGAAAATCTCATCGATACGCCTGTTGTAGCACCGCCGATGCCTTTACCACCTATAGTAGAGGAAAAGGCTCATCAAGAGGAGTTTTACACACCAGTCTATCAAGATCCTGTCTATATCGACCGCACGCCAGCGCCTGTGGAGATTCCAGACGAACCAATGGTAGCGACACCAAAGAAACCATCAGAAACAACGCCAACATTACAGTCTGACAATGTACCTGTGGATTTATCACTATCTAATCTCAATCCGGCATACCGTTTTGATAATTATGTAACGGGCAATGCGAACCGAATACCATTTGGAGCCGCTCAAAATGTAGCTGAATTTCCAGGTGGAGACTATAATCCGCTCTTTATCTATGGTCCATCGGGCCTCGGCAAAACACACTTGATGCACGCCATCGGTAATGCTATCAAGGAAAATCATCCAAATATGAAGGTCATGTCTATTACGAGCGAAAACTTTATGAATATTTTCGTTGAAACATTACAGCGCAACCAAGGTAAATTGTTCCGCAACACATTCCGCAATATCGATGTGCTCATGATTGACGATATTCAGTTCCTTGAAAGCCGTGAAAGTACGAAAACTGAACTATTTAATACGTTCAATGAATTATTAAATAACAACAAGCAAATCGTTCTTACCTCTGATACGATGCCAAACGATATGGAGCAGTTCGAAGATCGTCTTCGCTCTCGTTTCCAAGCTGGTTACATTGCCACAATGGAAAATCCAGATTTAGAAACACGCATTGCCATCTTCAGATCACTGCTCGAACGAGAATATAAAAAGAATCGCATTATTCGTATCGATAATGATTCAATTAACTACGTAGCATTGCAATTTAGCGAAAACGTCCGCGTATTGCAAGGTGCTTTTACCAAGCTCATCGGTACAGCATCCATCGATCAACGTCTCGAATCTATCGACCTAGAATACACAAAACACGCCTTGGCGGGCCTCGTTCATACCGAAGAGGTGAATATGGTTAATATTGAAAGCATCCAGAATTTTGTAAGTTCTTATTTCAATATTAAAAAGCAAGACCTACTCGGCAAGAAACGAAAAGCCCAATTCGCATTTCCACGGCAAATCGCCATGTATCTATGCCGCGATATGATCAATGAAAGCTATCCTCAAATCGCAGCAGCTTTTTCTCGTGATCATACGACAATTCTCCATGCGTACGATAAAATAACGAAGGAAATTGAAAAAAACGAAGAAACTAAACGAATGGTTGCAGAAATTAAACAGAAATTAACAACCTGTGGATAACTCTGTGGATATACGGTGAATAACTTTGTGGATATCCTAAAACTCATACTTTGATGTTAATATGTGGATAAGTAGGTACAAACTATCAACATAGTTATACACAACTCATAATTCACACAGTTAGTAGCGCCAAATCACTTTTTACACATATAAACAGGCCCCTACTATTACTACTACTAAAACTAACAAACAATCAAAAAAACCAGTAGAAATAGATCTACCGTAGAATATCTATAGAGCATCTACGATAGTAAACATAGAATATTACAAACAAAAGCAAGTAATTATTAGTGCTTTTTACAATATATAAAAATTATAAAGGAGTAACATATGCATATTACATTCCCTAAAGCAAATCTCCAAAAAGCAATTAACGTATTGCAAAAGGTATCTCAAAATAAAACAAGTTCCAACTTACCAGGCGCTATTTATATGACTACAAAAAATGGTCAAGTAGAATTGCAAGGTAACGACTTTGAACTCGGCATTCGCTTAACCATCGATGGAGACATTAAAGAACCTGGTACTTTAGTGGTAGGTTCCCGCTATTTCCAAGAATTAATTCGCAAATTGCCTGGCGATACTATTGAACTTTACAAACCAGAAGACGGAAATTCTTTGACCATCACATCTGGATCTTCCGAATTTAATCTTGTTACATTACACCCAGATGATTTTCTCCTTGGTGGAACAAATTCACGACCAAGATCATGTAAACATCGATAGCTTTGCTATGAAAGAACTCATCGATTTAACAAATTATGCAGCTGCTACTGATGAAGATCGTCCTGTATTTACCGGTGCTCTTCTTGAAATCAAAGAAAACGAAGTGACTATGGTTGCTACCGATACACACCGTATGGCTGTTAAAAAAATTACCATCGATGAACCAGCAACGACTCCAATGCGTGCTATCATTCCCTACAAAAACGTTGGCTGAAGTATCTCGTTTATTACCAACAGATAATCCAGCTATGATCAATATCATTTGGAATCGTACACAAATCGTATTTAATTTTTGAATCTATTTATATTATTTCTCGCTTAATCGAAGGCACATATCCTGAATATGAAAAGGTAATTCCTTCTCAATTCGATTCTAGCGCTGTAATTGATCGCCGCGAATTTGCTGGTGCTGTTGATCGCGTATCCTTGTTGGCTAAAGACATCAGCTATAATGTAATTCGTTATGATTGGTCTGAAAGCAATGTCACATTGTCTACTCAAAAATACTGAAATCGGTATGGCAAAAGAAGACGTAGCTGTTGAATTTAAAGGCACACCTTTCACAATCTCCTTCAATGGTCGCTACATCTCTGACATCTTGCGTCACAGCACAGGTGACAATATCCACTTGTTCTTAAAACAAAATGGTCCTGTTGTCATTCGCCAAGACAATAATCCAAACTATACATACGTAGTAACACCAGTTCGCACAAATGCTTAAAGTAGGGTGTGAGCTAACAGAGGAGCGGTAGCGACGATGGGAGACACACATCACTTTGGTCGGAGCGTGCAATTTTTCGAAGAAAAATGCCCAGCGAGCGACCTGGACTCAGTATGATATATATGCTTATGTTAATTGTCTACTTTAGGAGAACGTTATGAAAGAGCAACAGCAGGTACCCATTCATACGGAGTACATTCAAATTGATCAGTTGTTGAAGTTAGAAGGCATCATTGAAACAGGTGGTCAAATAAAATCTTTCATCGATGAAGGCATCCTTACCTTGAATGGTCAAGTTGTAACGGAAAAACGCAAGAAATGCCGCGTTGGTGATGTGATTTCTTGTGAAGGTCTCGATGTAGACCTCGTGATTACACAAGAGGAGGCATAATCGGTGAGAATTGACTCACTGCAGTTATTTCAGTTTCGTAATTATAAGGATGTACAGATACAGTTTAATCCTGAGATTATTGTTCTATATGGCACTAATGGGGCTGGTAAGACGAATATCCTCGAATCGATTTATGTTGGTACCATTGGTAAAAGCCATCGTACGAATGATACGTCAGATATGCTCATGTTCAATGCTGAAGAAGCAGGCATAGTTGTAAAATTCGAGAAAAAAGATACGCCTCAAAAGGTAAATATTAAATTATTCCGTCAGGGCCCTAAGGATATTCGATTAAACGACACAAAAATATCTCAAAAAGAACTGATTGGTACATTAAATACAGTTATCTTCTGTCCTGAAGATTTACAGCTCATCAAGGGGACTCCGTCTGGACGTAGGCGTTTCCTCGATATGGAAATCTCTCAGACCAGTGCTATATACTATCATCAATTGATGCAGTACAATCGGCTGTTACAGCAACGAAATGCAGTCCTAAAAGAATATAGAGGAAAGAATACTATTCCTCTTGAAGAATGGGATTTGCAGCTAGCAGATATGGCGAGCTTTATTGTAAAGAAACGATTAGAAAGCTTAAAAAAATCAATTTGCTCATCGATTTGATGAATCGTAAATTGACAGGTGGCCTTGAGAATTTAACCATTGGTTATGAACAGCCGTATATGGACAATGGTTCATTGGAATATACAAAGGAAGGCTTTTACGAACGTATAAAAGCAGCGTTGCCGCAGGATCGTCATCGTTTAAGCACTAGTGTGGGTCCTCATCGCGATGATTTACGATTCTTTTCCGATGCGATGGATTTAAAGAAATTTGGATCGCAAGGGCAGCAACGAACCGCTGTATTGTCCTTAAAGTTGAGTGAGCTTGAGTTTATCAAGTCAGAGGTAGGAGAATATCCAGTTCTTCTCTTGGATGATGTATTGAGCGAACTTGATGAGTCGAGACGAGCGAATTTATTGCAGTTTATTCATAAACGAATTCAAACATTTATTACCACTACAGATATTCACGATTTTAAAGATTTGAAATCCGTTCAATTTATTTCTTGTGAAGGGGGACAAGTTCAGTATGGACAGCCTTGATCTTTGTTTACCAAAGGCCTTAGCAGAACTGAATTTACTGGAACAATATAAATTAAATACCCTTGTTCACAAGTGGCGTGATGTAGTAGGTGATGTCATCGCGGATCATACAAAAATTGTGTCCATCAAGCCTCCAAATATGGTTATCAGTGCAGATAATTCCATGTGGATGCAGGAATTACAGATGCAAAAACGTCGTATCATCGAGGCTATCAACAAGTATTACCGCCAAGAGGTAATCACCGATATTCGCTTCATCATGAAACGTCAGAGCTATGTGAAAGTAGAAACTAATACGTCTCTCACGATTCCTGATGAACAAATTATTACAAAACGTATTAACTTTGCAGATATCGTGCTTTCAAAAGAAGACGTAGACGCTATCGATACATCGTTGAAACAAACGGATAACGAAGCATTAAAAGCTGCTTTCAGGAAAGTACAGATTACGGCTCGTAAGAGAGAAATCTATTTAGAGCAGCATGGATACCATCGTTGTAAACGATGTGGCATGCATATGAAATCTAAAAAGGAAATCTGTCCAACCTGTGAATATGAATTGCATCGAAAACATATTAAAGGACATTAAGTCTGTTATTAGAAAGTATCCGTACTTTAAATACAGCGACTGTCAGCAATTTATACAGTGTAGTTTTTCAGACTTTGCAGAAGCGATGCGGGAATCCATATACTTTTACCTTGATAAGATTTATAAAGGATCTATCAATCGCCGTCATATGTTTATGGTGGCCATGCTCATTACCCACAAAAAGCCTGATGAGTTGACGGATCAGCACGTTATTAATTTGTGTAATAAATATCGGTCTAAGTTCCTTGCTGAAGAGGAGCAGCGCAAAATCGATGCCCTTAATGGGACATTAGAAAAGTAGAGGGGGCATTCTTATGTACGTTCATATTGGAGATACCATTTCCGTGCCCATAGAATCCATTATTACGATGGTGCATGCCAAGGGCGGAAAGTCCCATAAAAGTCCTATTCATCACTATGAAATGCTAGAATATATCGCCATGGTGCCAGAGGAGCAAATCAAGACATATGTGGTCACTGATGCTTGTGTGTATGGATCTGGTATCAGTATTAAGACTTTAATGAGACGGATTGATGAGTTTTATAGTATAATAAAGAGATAAAGTTTAATCCTGTACATGTTTTGTTACTTTATTTCAATCAAGTGCAGTATGATAGATTGTTAGGAGGAGTTTGTTTCATGCCTGAACAAAATTATGGCGCTCAGAATATTCAGGTTCTTGAGGGTCTAGACGCGGTGCGTAAACGCCCAGGGATGTATATTGGTAGTACGTCTGCTCGTGGTTTGCATCACCTCGTATACGAAGTTGTAGATAACTCTGTAGACGAAGCGCTTGCTGGTTACGCTACACATATCGAAGTATCCATCAATCCAGATAACAGTGTTACCGTTGTCGATGATGGTCGTGGTATTCCAACAGGGAATGCATGAATCTGGTATGTCTGCGGTAGAGCTAGTATTAACGAAATTGCATGCTGGTGGTAAATTTGGTGGTGGCGGCTACAAGGTATCTGGTGGTCTTCACGGCGTAGGTATTTCCGTAGTTAATGCATTGAGTGAATGGACTAAGGTTCAAGTATCTCAAAATGGTATTGTTCAAGAAATTTCCTTTGCTCGTGGTCATAAAACTTCCGAGTTGCACGAAATTGGCAAGGCCGAAGGCACTGGTACTACAGTTATTTTCAAGCCAGATGCAGAAATCTTTGAAACTACCGTATTTAGCTTTGATACATTGAAAATGCGTTTACAAGAATTGGCATTCCTTAATAAAGGCCTTCGCATTACATTGAGCGATTTGCGCTTAGAGGAACCTCGTGTTGAAAGCTTCCACTATGAAGGTGGTTTGGTTTCTTTCATTACCTTCTTGAACGAAAATAAAGAAGCAATTAATCCAACTGTTATCAACATTGAAAATACAAAAGACGATGTTGTGGTAGATGTAGCATTGCAATATAACGATAGCTATAGTGAAAACTTGTTGTCCTTCGTAAATAACATCAATACGATTGACGGTGGTACACATCTATCTGGTTTCCGTGCTGCCTTGACTCGTACCCTCAATGATTATGGCCGTAAATCTGGTTTGATCAAGGAAAGTGAGTCCAATCTTTCTGGTGAAGACGTACGTGAAGGTTTGACAGCTGTCGTATCTGTAAAAGTGTTGGAACCTCAATTTGAGGGCCAAACAAAAACTAAACTTGGCAATAGTGAAGTAAAAGGTATTACAGACGTTATCGTTACAGAAGGTCTTAAAACATTCTTCGAAGAACATCCTCAAGATGCGAAGAAATCATCGAAAAAGCAACGATGGCAAGCCGTGCTCGTGAGGCTGCTCGTAAAGCCCGCGACTTAACACGCCGTAAAAATGCGTTGGAAGTATCTAGCCTTCCTGGTAAATTGGCGGACTGCTCCGAAAAAGATACATCTATGACTGAAATTTATCTTGTGGAAGGTGATTCTGCGGGTGGTTCTGCAAAACAAGGTCGCGATCGTCGTTACCAAGCGATTTTGCCATTGCGTGGTAAAATCCTTAACGTAGAAAAAGCACGCCTCGATAAGATTTTGGCTAATAACGAAATTCGCTCCATGATTACCGCTTTTGGAACTGGTATTGGGGATGAATTCGATATTACAAAATCCCGTTACAACAAGATTATCATCATGACAGATGCGGACGTTGACGGCGCTCACATCCGTACATTGTTATTAACATTCTTCTACCGCTATATGAAACCATTGGTAGAGGAAGGCCATATCTATATTGCTCAACCACCTTTGTATCAAATCAAGAAGGGTAAATCTCACTGGTATGTATACTCTGATGCAGAGTTGACTGCTAAACTTGATGAAGTAGGCCGTGATGGTACTACAATCCAACGTTACAAAGGTTTAGGTGAAATGAATCCTGAACAATTATGGGAAACTACAATGAACCCTGATAATCGTACGATTTTACAAGTTAGCTTAGAAGATTCTATCGAAGCTGACAAAATCTTTACGGTTCTCATGGGTGATAAGGTAGAGCCTCGTCGTAAATTTATTGAAGATAACGCAAAATACGTGCGTAATCTAGATTTATAAGAGGTGACCCATGTCTGAAAATCATAATAGTAACGTAGAGTTTACGTCTAATAAAGATCAACACTTAAAACGGTCCCTAAAAGCGCGTCATATGAATATGATCGCTTTAGGTGGTGCTATCGGTACAGGTTTATTCGTTGCTGGTGGTGAAGTGGTAAGTACAGCAGGCCCTGGTGGTGCTCTTGTAGCTTACGGCCTCATTGGTATCATGGTTTATTTCCTCATGACATCTCTTGGGGAAATGGCTACATACTTGCCAATTCCTGGTTCCTTCGGGACTTATGCAAAACGCTATGTAGATCCTGCCTTTGGTTTTGCCTTAGGTTGGAATTACTGGTTTAACTGGGCTATTACCTTGGCTGCTGAAGTATTAGCAGGGGCGCTCATCATGAAATATTGGTTCCCTGATGTACCTGCCATCGTATGGTCTGCTCTGTTCTTGCTCATTTTATTTGGCTTGAACTATTTATCTACTCGTTCCTTTGGTGAAAGTGAATATGTGTTCTCTAGCATCAAAGTTATTACAGTATTCGTATTTCTATTCTGTGGCTTTATGCTCATCTTTGGTATCGGTGGTACATCTCCAGGATTTGCAAACTGGACCGTAGGAGAAGCTCCATTTGTAGGTGGCTGGGAATCTATTCTTGCTATCTTTATGGTGGCAGGATTCTCCTTCCAAGGTACTGAATTGATCGGTGTAGCCGCTGGTGAAGCGGAAGACCCTGAAAAGAATGTGCCAAAAGCGATTAATACAATCTTCTGGCGTATTCTATTATTCTATATCGGTGCTTTCACGGTTATCGGTTTCTTGATTCCGTACACAGATCCAAATCTGTTGAATTCTAGTGTAGAGAACGTATCTATTTCTCCATTTACACTCGTATTTGACCGTTTTGGTTTTGCCTTTGCTGCTAGCTTTATTAATGCCATTATCTTAACGGCTGTATTGAGTGCTGGTAACTCTGGTCTGTACTCTTCTACGCGCATGTTGTACGCACTCGCTAAGGAAGGTCAAGCACCTCAAATTTTTGCTAAGTTAAATAAACGCGGCGTTCCAGTACCTGCGTTAATCTTAACGACAGCAATCGGTTTATTTGCGTTCCTAACAAGCTTTATCGGTGAAGGTACAGCTTATACATGGATTGTTAATATCTCTGGTTTATGCGGTTTCATCGCATGGGTTGGTATCGCAGTATCTCACTATCGTTTCCGCCGTGCTTTCATCGCACAAGGCAGAGATCTTAGTGAATTGCCATACAAAGCGTGGTTATTCCCAGTTGGTCCCAATCTTGGCGTTCATTCTTTGCGTCATCATCATCTGTGGTCAAAACTACTCCGCTTTCACAGGAGATACCATCGACTGGTACGGCGTATCCGTTGCCTACATTGGCTTACCAATCTTCTTCGCAGTGTACCTTGGTTACAAATACATCAACAAAACTAAAGTTGTGCCGTTGAAAGAAGTTAACCTAGACCGCGATTTTCGATAGATAAAAATATAAAATTAGACCTGTTCATTATGAAAGTAGTGAACAGGTCTTTTTAATGTATAATATGTAAATTTTTTGATATATAGTATGTAATTTTTGGAGATACAATATGTAATTGTTTTATGTAAAGCTATATTTGTTTTTATCTAAAAGTCTTGTTATAATAAATTAAAATATATTGTAATCAATTAGAAAGGATACAATTATGATTATTACTACAACTATGCATATTGAAAATAAACCTGTACAAGAGTACAAAGGTATTGTATTTGGTGAAGTCGTAGAAGGCCGTAACTTTGTGAAAGATTTCATGTCTGGTATTCGTGACATTGTTGGTGGTCGTAGTGGCAGCTATGAAGATTCTTTGATGAATGCGCGCAAAGCAGCTCTCGACGAAATGTCTCAACGAGCTTCTAAATTGGGTGCTAATGCTATTATTGGTGTATCCTTCCAATACAGCACAGTAGGTGCACAAAATGGCATGCTTATGATTACATGCAATGGTACAGCTGTTGTAGTTTAATAAATAATAGACTAAGTCAGATATAATTATTAATATAATCCTAAGGGAAATAAGTAAGTCGTAATGTATTAGTGACTAAAAAAACAGCAGGGAAAAGCCCTGCTGTTTTTATATGATATTTATTAAAAAAACCCCTATAAAAAGTATTAGAAACTTTTATAGGGGTTTTTGTATTGTGGTTTTATCTATATATCTTAGCTAATAAAATAGGTATCGCTATTTTTACCTTATACCAGCTTGCATACATGACTGGTAATACGATGAGTGTTAGAACCGTTGCCACTAGTAGGCCGCCGCTAAAGGCGATGGCCAATGGGCTCCAGAATACAGATCCCATGAGCGGAATCATGCCTAAAATCGCTGCGATAGCGGTAAGCATGATAGGGCGGAAACGAAGTGTAGCGGAGTTGATAATCGCTTCACGAGGTTCTTGACCTTCTGCCTTGTGAATTTCGATTTGGTCTAACAAGATAATGGAGTTACGGATGATCATACCGAGAGGGCGATGATCCCTAGAATAGCCATAAAGCCTAATGGCGTTCTCGTAATATTGAGTGCTAATACAACACCGATTAGCCCCAATGGAGCAGTGAGTAGAGCCATTACCATGAGGGCGATACGCTTTAATTGGAACATGAGGATTGTCATGATTACAAAGAGCATAATTGGCATTGGTGTTAATAGCTTTTGAACGGCTGTTTCGCTTTTTCAGCGGCGCCGTCTAGGTCAATAGAATAGCCTGTAGGCAAGGAATCTCGAATGTCTTGTAATGATTTATAGACCTCTTTTGTTTTCGCATTGCCTAAAACACCGGCTTTTACATTCGCATGAACACTAATAGTTGGCATCATATTGCGATGCCAGATAATACCATCCTCTTGTGTCATGGTAATGGTTGCAATTTGGCTTAGTGGTACATAGGATCCATTTCCTGTTTGAATTGGCAAGGATGAAAGAGCACTTAAGTTATGTTGCTCGTTGTCTCCTAAACGGAAGGTAACAGGAATGGTTTGGTTCCCTTCGTAGTATTCACCAGATTTAGTACCAGACAATAGACTTTGCAAGTGCAAGGATACAGCGTAGCTATCGATGCCGAGTAAACGTGCCTTGTTTGGATCGATGTGAATATTGGCTACAGGTTCTGTATCTGGCCAGTCAAAGGCGATATTTTGTAAGTCTTTATCGTCTTGCATTTTAGCTTTTACTTGATTTGCAATTTCTTTTACCACCTTTTGATCAGGGCCAGCAACGCGAAGCATAACTGGAAATTTGGATGGTGGACCGATTTGTAAGAATTGCGTATTTACAAGGGCCGATGGGAATTGCTCGTTTAAATACGGAGTCAATTCAGCATAGAGTTTATCGCGATCCTCTAAGGATTTTGTGACGATCACATATTGTAAGAAATTATTTCGTTGTAATTCTGGCTCTAAGGTGAGAACGAAACGCGGAGAACCTTGTCCAATGTACGAGGTAAAGGTTGAAATACGTTCGTCACCTTGCAAATGTTCATCAATGATTTTTGCTTGGTTAGCAGTATACTCGATGGACGAACTTTGAGGGAATTGCATGGATACAATAATTTCATTACGCGTTGATGATGGGAAAAATTCCTGTTTAATCAACGGTAGTGAAAGCAAGGATAAAGCGAAGGCACCTAGGGTGGCCAGTAAGACTACCTTGTGATGTCCTAGAGCCCAATGTAATAGTTTTTCAAACTTATCATAGAAGGTCACATTGAGCTTGTGCATGATACGGTCTCGTTTAGTCCATTCCGATTCCGGCTTTGGAGCCTTGTTTTCAATGATTTTATAACCCAATACAGGGCTGACGAGAACAGAGGCGAACCAAGATAGGATGAGTGCCATAAATACAACGATGGATAAAGATTTTGTAAACTCTGCTACCATACCTTGTGCCAATGCTAATGGCAAGAAGCCTGCACAGGTAATGAGCGTACCAGATAGCATTGGAAATGCTGTAGATTGATAAGCAAAGGTAGCCGATTTAAAGTGGCCCCACCCTTCTTCAAGCTTAACGCTCATCATTTCTACAACGATGATGGCATCGTCTACGAGGAGGCCTAAAGCTAGGATTAAGGCACCTAAGCTAACCTTATGTAGATAGATGCCGCTTTCATACATCAAGATGAACGTCGTAGACTCAACGACCGGAATGGTGAGGGCTACAACGATACCTGTTCGTAAGCCGAGAGATGCAAAGCTTACGAGCAATACGATGGCGATGGCTTCAAATAAGGATTGAGAGAAGTCCCCAATAGATTCCTTAACAATATGTGGCTGGTTAGATACTTGATCGAGTTCAAGTCCTGCAGGATGGTTTTCTTCAATTCTGCTAGCTTTTTATCGATAGCTTCGCCGAATTCGATATTATTGCCCCCTGCATCCATGGAGATGGCGATGCCAATGGCTGGCTTACCTTTGTAATAGAACTGTGGATCGCTAGGGTCTTGGTAGGTCATGGTTACATCAGCCATGTCACCGAGACGCAAGGTTTGGTTATTGATGCGGATTGGCATATCTCGCACCGCTTGAGGACTATCGAACAGACCATTTACGCGGAGATATACATTGTTTGTATCTGTTGTAATCACACCAGCTGGAACCATCATACTTTGCTGTTTAAGCGCTGTTAACAGCTGTTGTGTACTGACTTTATAGGATGCGAGTTTATCCTTGTTTATGGTTACATTGAGGGTTTGTTGTTGAACCCCAATGAGGCTGATTTTCTTAACATTAGGAACAGATAAAAGCTGACGTTTTAGGTCTTCTGCTTGTTGTCGTTTTTCTTCGTACGAATACTCATCACCACTGATGGCATAGATAATGCCATATACATCGTCGAACCTGTCGTTAATGGTCGGTCCTTGAACGCCTGCAGGCAATGATTTCCATTCGTCGTTAATCATATTCCGCGCTTCTTCCCAAGCGGGACGAATCTTATCGGATGGCAAATCCTCTCTTAAATTGATATAAATAACGGATTTGCTGCCATCTGTGAAAGATTTTGTATAATCTACACCAGGAAGGTCGCGTAGTTTTTCTTCGAGTTTATCCGTTACCTGATTCGACATTTCTTGTGGAGAAGCCCCCGGCCAAGCAACACCGACTACCATGGTGCGCATCGTAAAATCAGGATCTTCCATACGTCCCATATGGGTGAATGAGAAGATACCAAAGGTGAGGAGCACAGCCATGAAGTAGTAGATAATGGACTTGTGTTTAAGAGCCCATTCGGCTAAGTTAAATTGTTTCATTGACTAACCGCCGTCCCTTCTTGTAATTGTTGGGTACCTGCGGTGATGACAATGTCACCTTTAGCTAAACCAGATGTGACGATGACGGAGTTCTTACCGAACTCACCAGTCTTGATAGGCACGAGATGAGCCTTCTTATCGCGGATGATATAGACCGCATTATTGCCGTTAGAGTCTTTTACAAGAGCCGTCAATGGAATAGAAATATTGGTACTATCTGTGGTAGATAGATTAGCATTGACCGTCATGCCTAGTTGTACCTCTTTAGGCGCATTTTGCAAGGTGATTTTTACGGTATACGTTCTCGCTACAGGGTCAGGAACTGGTGAAATTTCACGTACTACGCCTTGTACTGTTACATTTGGTAAGGCCCAGAAGGTAATAGTAGCAGGGCTTCCTACATGAATTTTACTCAACTCTTGTTCAGGAAGGGCAATGACTGCTTCTGGGTCGTGACCAGCCGCTAAGGTACCAACGCTTTGACCGGCTGCTACGACTTGTCCTGCTTCAATATTGAAAGCTGTAATAATACCTGTATCAGGGGCCGTCAAATTAGTATAGCTATTTTGATTGCTACTCAAATTAAGGCTTGCTTGTGCTTGTTGTAATTGAGCAGATGTGGCATTCAATTGATTTTCAGCTTGGTCTAATTGCAATTTACTAATCGCTTGTTGTGCATAGAGCTCGCGGTATCGTTTAGCATTGGTTTCTGCCAATTCGTAGGCCGATTGAGCAGCTTTTACAGCACCTTCAGCATTTTGTACCTGAGCTGATGTATCTGAACCATTGACTTGAGCAATCACTTGGCCTGCTTGCACTACATCACCAACATTTACAAATTTGTTGATGACACGCCCTCCAATTTGAAAGGCTAAGTTTGTTTCTGTTTTATTATGAATGGTGCCTGCATAGCCAGCATCAGTAGTTCCAGACTCTTCACCTATAGTGATGGTGCGCACCTTGAGACTTGTATCTTCAGGGTGGCTTTTCTGATCCACAACCACTTATGATGGCGGTCCCTATTAATAGGGCTCCTATGGTTGCTATGATTCGTTGATTCATAGAATCTCTCCTTTGACTACCGCATATAAGCCCTATGACATAGAACTACACATAGGTAGTAATCATAGGACTCTATATGTATATTAGAAAAATCTGTTTCTAATTATATTTTTCTTTGAAAATTATATATTTTATACAATTTAATAATACTATATTTATATTGAAAGTTCTAGCCTTTATGCAGAAAAATTAAAAGAATTATATACTTAATTTATATAATTGATGATAATTTTTAACGATAATTTTTAAAAAGTAATCTATATTTTTGCTAGTATATGTATTACTTATATTTATGAATACAAAAATGTAGCAAAAAGTGAGTCCTCTATTGATTGAGCTGTATCCCAAAAATATGTACAATTTTTGGGATACAGTTCATAGTAAGAGAACTCACTTCTTTAGATTTTTGTCTATATAATTTGAACTTTATTTTTCTTCTTCTTGTTCTACAATAGGTTCTTCATAGGTTACAAGGATTTTATCGATACGAGTATGATCCATATCAATGACTTCAAAGGTATAGCCGTTCCATTTTGCCTTGTCTAGTTCCTTTTGGAATACGACCGAAGAGGACGTTTAAGAGACCGCCCATAGTTTTGTACAAATCGTCTTCTTCGCCTGGCAATTCTTGATCGATGTGAAAGAATTCTTTAAATTCATCTACGTTGAGAAGGCCATCTACAAGCCACGCTCCATCGCGTTCGATGATCTTGTTTTCTTCTTCCTTGATTTCTTCCTCACCGGAAGGCATAAGACCTACGATTTCCTCCATGATGTCATGCAAGGTGACAAGGCCAGTAAAACCACCATATTCGTCGAGGATAATTGCTTCGTGAACGCCTTCTGTACGTAGAACGTTCAATAATTTCATGAGTGAAATGGATTCAGGAACGAGAACAGGTTCTTTCAAACAAGCTTTGATGATATCATGAATGGAACTTTCACTAGGACGTTGCATAATTTGAACTAATACATCGGATACGGTAACGAGACCCTTTAATTCATCCAAGGAATCGGTACCTACAGGAATGCGGTAATGGTTGGCATTCTTGAGGACCTCCATAATTTCGTCTTCCGTGCCGTTAAGATCAATCCATTTGAGCTGTGTACGAGGCGTCATGATGTCACCTGCGTTCATATCTGCGAGATGGAAGATATTTTCTACGAGGATAGGTTCTTCTTCTTCGTAAGCACCCATGGCAACGCCTTCGGTAAGCATTTTATTAATTTCAGATTCTGTAACAGGGGCTTCTTCTTTTTACAGTAACGCCTAGAATTTTTAAGAGGAATTCTGTGGAAATGCCGAGGAAGCTAACGATTGGTTTTCAACGCCACAGATAGCCAGTAAATTGGTTTTGCTACTACAACGGCAATGCTTTCAGGGCTATTTAAGGCCAAGCGTTTAGGCACAAGTTCGCCGATAACGAGGGATAAATAGGTAATGATAGCAACGATAATGAAGGAGCTCACAGAGGCTGCGTATGGTTCGATGCTTGGAATATTTGATACTAAAATTTCTTCTAATGGACTAGAGAAGGTGGCACCAGAATACAAACCAGTTAAAATACCTACGAGGGTGATGCCGATTTGAATGGTAGAGAACATTTCATTTGGGTTCTCTGATAATTCAAAGGCTGTTTTCGCGCGTTCATTGCCTGATTCTGCTAACTCTTCAAGTTTACGTTTTTCGCATTTACAATGGCTAACTCCGTCATGGAGAATAAACCATTTGCAATGATTAATACGATGATAATGATAAAATCTAAGGTCAGATCACTGTCCATGTAAGTAGATACTCCTTTTTAATGACATATAATTCTGCACATGAGAATAATAGAAATATTACTCCTAGTATACCATATCGACATTAATAAGTGTTTTATAACATAAAAAGCACCCGATGTGGATGCTTTTTTGTTATATACTATAGAGTGTTACTGGACTAGTAAATAGTACCCTAATAAGGGTATAGTATGTATAGAAATTAAGATTAATATCAGTATTAGGTCATATAATTTAGGCTTCATAATAGGATTATATAGATGGCAACAGAGCAAGAGTGGGAAAGTGTATTACAAATTAAAACCTCTGGTCGCGATGATAGTCGTTCCGATACGGAGCATCATCCGTACGAGCCGACGGATTATTGCGTGTTGGAGCGTTTAGCAAATAGTGGTCATATTCGCAAGAAAAATACGCTCATCGATTATGGTAGTGGCAAGGGCCGAGTGAGTATTTTCATGGCTTACCAAACGGGCTGCCATTCTATAGGCATCGAATACGATGAACGGCTCTATGAAAAGGCTTTAATTAATGGTGAAAGCCCGGCAACTCGTAATCGTGTAAGCTTTGTACTAGGTGATGCAGCGCTGTATGAATTGCCAGATCAGGCTGATCGATGCTTTTTCTTTAATCCCTTTGCACTCCATACGATTAAGCGGGTATTAGGAAATATTTTTGATTCGCTATATCATAATCCTCGGGAGATTAAGTTATTTTTTTCTACTATGTTAATGAAGAGGGTGGAGAACTTTTTAAATAACCATGTGCGCTTGGAACAAGAGGAACCTATTGATTGTAGTGACCTCTTTGAAGGAAGCGATACAAAGGAACGAATTCTCGTCTATTCAGTTAACTTGTTTTAGTGCAGTAATTTAAGACTTTTATAATAAAAATAATTTAAGACCTTTAAAGACATTTATGTAACAATTAGATATATTTTTGATGTAATAGTTAAAAAAATCCGATGGATGCAATACATATTAGATTGATGCAATACATATTATATTGATGTAACAAATAAATATCAGACTTTAATATAGTAAGTTTATATATGAATATGATGTATATAAATTTGATTAAATAACCTCGATTTGAATAGTGTTTTAGTAGTATGAAATGCATACTATTAGGGACGTATTTAAATTGAGGTTTTATTCTATTTTTAAGGAACTTTTTACATATTATTAAGGAAAAAGCAGATAAATTCTGCTATAATAATATATTAGAGATTATAAAATCAATTCATTTTTATGATTCTATACATTGATTCGTATACGCTAATGTAGCGGGTAGGACTGAGTGTATTGAATATAGGAGGTGCATATGGAACTCATCGATACAATGTTGATTGAACGCATTCGTAAAGCGTTAATTAAACGATATGACCGAGATCAACAGATTCAACAAATGATTGAAGAAATTGGTGCAGAGGAAGGCCTTAATGAGACCGAATTATCTATCGTTTACCAAGCGTATTTAGAGGTAAAAGAACGGGTGTACTATACATCTTCTCTCGTTGATTTGTGGAATCAAATTGAAGATGTTCAAAAACGTATGGCCTTATTGCATTCTTACGAATCTTTAGAAGAAGATCTATTTGGCGATGTGCTAGGCGACGATAAGGAAGATATCGTCATTTCTAATACATCTGAACTTGGCAAGGGCGCTAGTTATAATGATGATGCATATGCTATGGAACAGGTACAATTATCTGATGTTCCTGTGCATCATGATTCTACGGTGGGCATGAATCATATTAAATTGAATGAATTAAAATCTATAGGTGGTCTCTTTACTGGTTTTGGTGAAAGCTCCGGTAAGGAAATGGCGGATTTTGAAGATACTGCGATTGAGCACCTTGATGTAAAACCATTAGAAGGCGTTGAAAGCTTAGCAATTCATCATTTAGATGAGGATGAAGCGTTAGATGTAGATGGTCTTGATGAACTTTCAAAAGATAAGAAATCAGAGGAAGCTAACGTGGACGATGAGGATATGTCGTCTATCGATCCATACACGGCAGTGAATGCTTTGTTATTTGGTAAAAGCCGGTTTAGAGTCCGATAAAATAAATAAGAAGATGGAGAAGCTTCTTAAAAAGAAATTGAAACGCGTTGACGATGAATGGGCGCGTATCAACGGTTCTGAAGATAAGAAATCTAAGGACGATAAAAAATCCAAGGAAGATAAAACATCTAAAGAGGATAAGAAATCCAAAGAAGACAAAAAGTCTAAAGGCGAGAAAAAATCTAAGAAAGATAAAAAAGTCTAAAGAAGATAAAAAAAGAGAAAAAAACATAGAAGTCTAAGAACAAAAACGTTCTAAAGACGAAGAAAAGTTAAAGAAAAAGAAAGACAAAGCTGAAAAGAAGCTTAAAAGTCTTAAATGATAAGTTAAAAAAACAGTCTTCTTAGCTGATACTTTCAAGAAAAAGATAAGAAGAAAGACAAGAAAAAGGATAAAAATCCAAAAAGGATGAATCCGCAAAAAGCAGAATCGATAGTTTCCGTATGGAATAGTAAGGCCTCTGAAAAAGATGGTCAAGGAGAGTGCTAGTGCAAAGAAATCAGCAGGTGCTGAGACTATCGACCGTGGATGCGGTAAATGCAAACGATGTAAAGGTCCTAAATGTAAGAAATATCCGAAATAATTGATAGTTATGTAGTTTTTGTTATATTTGTAACAATATAGTTGGATTAGTGAATTAACAATTTGGTTATAAGATTCAACAGTTAGGGGTTAATGATGAACCGATGGCAGCGATTATTTGAAGGCATACGAACAGAGATTAAGGTATTTATCTTTTTCTCTGCTTTGTTGACTGCATTTAGAATCGTGTTTCTTGCAGTATTTCAATCACAACTAGCTTCTGTGACGATGGAGAATATCCTCACGTCCTTATGGCTAGGCTTTAGATTGAGTCTCAAGACCGTCGGTTCTTTGTGTTTATTGGGCTTTTTAGGGGGCACTTTGGTGCATACCTTTGTACCTAAATGGCCGTCCTTACGGATCAAACAGGTTGTCTACTCTATTGCAACGGTGTTGTTAACTTTCTTATTCCTGGGACGTATTCCATTCTATAAAATCTTCAATTCTTCCTATAATGCGATGCTCATCAATGGTAAAAACGATGATATCGGTGCCATTATCAATACAGCCATCAATGAATATAATGCATTGATGTACATCGTTGGAGCTGTTGTATTGAGTGCAGCTCTTTGTTGGTTCCTAGTTCGTTTTTTAGCGTGGAACACGAAGAAATATAGTGACTACGCTGTTGACCTAAGGAATGGTGATGATGCAGATACTCTAAGAAATAGTGATTCTGCAGATCATCAACGACTTTGTACTACTTGGTATCCTAAATCGAAGAAAACGCAATGGATGACGGGCATTGGATTAACTGTCGCTATCGGTGTACTCGGCCTATTCTTTAGATTCGGCGGCGCTTTCAGCTATACAAATTCCATCAACTGGGAAAGTGCGGCCCGACTTAGTTCCAATTTGTTGAACGAAAATATTCTAGACGACGTACAGGCTCTTTATCGTGTTAAAAGCATTGTAAAACGGACGGCTGAGCTTGAGGTTATTAACTTAACGCCTCAAGAGTTAAATGAAAAAATCACTGCCGTTGGTGGTAAGTTTAACGGTACAAATTTTGACGGTTCTTTCACGAGAACCATTACGACACAACGATTAGCGGATCAACCGCAGTCTATAAACCTCGTTCTTGGAGAATCCTATGGCTTGTGGCCGTTCCTCGCTGAATATAACGAGCCTGGGGCGTACCTCGTTGAGCAAGGTTGTAAATATGCTGCTAGCCCTCAAGCGATGAGCACGCAGCTAGCCCTTGCGCAAGGCACAGGCACGATGCCAGCCATCAATGGTTTGTTGACAGGGATGCCTGATACAGGGCTATATCCTAACTATGAAGGTGAAAGTTTCAAAGAGCCTTATGGTTTAGGCATTGGTCCTGTTATGAAAAAGCTAGGCTACAAGACTGTATTCTGGTATGGTGGTTTTAGCACATGGCAAAATGTTAAAAACTTTGTTTTATCTCAAGGTTTCGATGAATTCCACGATGCCTCCGAAATGCCAAGCGAAGACGGCAACGCTTGGGGCGTAGGCGATAAAGACTTGTTTAAAGCTATTTCTGCCTACATGGATCAGCATAGAGGGGAAAAAATCCTCAATGTGATTATGACCACCTCTAATCATCCGCCGTATAGCATCAATGTGGCTAAGGAAGGCTACGATGTGAATAAGGTAAAAGGTCATTTGCCAGATTCTATCGAAGAAAACGATAAGCAATTGAACGAAATGGGCCATATTTGGTACGCAGACCATGTAATGGGTGATTTTATCGTTCGCGAAGAAACAGCAGATCCGTCTGCCCTCTTCGTCATTACCGGTGACCATAGCGAACGCTTTAACTTTGCTCGTGAAGTAGGTCCCTAATGTGGCATCTACTATTCCGATTATTTTTACGGTCACGGCATTCATAAAGATTGGCTTGCGCCTAATGCGTTCGGCATGAGCATTCAAATTATTCCAACCTTAGCGGAATTGGTAGGCCGACCTGGTCAAACCTATGAAGCAATGGTACCAAGCTTGTTTACACAAGAGGAATTTGTATTTAATCATAGACTATATCTCGATAAAAAGTGGCAAAGTGTTAGAACAAAGTGCGAGCATGCCTCAATCCTATGGGGATATGATTAAAAACATGCGTGAACTTGCGGCATGGCGCATTAAACATGGGGATGTCATCAAATAAAGAAATATATATTTTATCCATTAAATTTAATTGATTTGTAAGTTAAAGGATTATCTATGAGTACTGTGACGGCTATTATCTTAGCGCGCAATGAAGAACAACATATTGTAGATTGTATTAAGAGTATTCAATTTGCTGATGAAATTTTAGTCATCGATGATGGCAGTACAGATCAGACAGTATCACTTGCTACGGGATTAGGTGCAAAGGTTATACCACATCCCTTAAATGGAGATTGGTCACAACAACGACGGTTTGGTATTTCACAAGCCCAGAGTGAATGGATTTTATTTGTTGACTCTGATGAGCGTGTATCACCAGAGTTAGCAAAGTCTATTCAACGAGTTATTCAGGGTGAATGGAAGGCTTATTGGCTACGTAGATATAATTTGTTCCATCATAATCAGGCAACCCATGGTGTGGTGAGACCTGATAAGGTGTTACGATTGATGCCTCGAGAGGGAGCAACTGTGGAAGGGGCTGTTCACGAAGCTTTTATCAGTCCGTATCCACAAGATACATTAGAGGGAAAATTGTATCATTATACGTATGATAATTGGCATCAATTTTTTGAGAAGTTCAATAAGTATACGTCGGCAGCAGCCAATAAATACAAGGCACAAGGGAAGTCTTGTAGCTTTTTAGGGGATATTTTGTTGCGTCCAACATGGGCATTTTTTTAAGATATATATTTTGCAAGGTGGCATATTAGATGGGAAAAATAGGTTTCTATTATCGATCTATCATATGATGTACACTATGACGAAATATGTAAAATTATATTATTTAAATAAATCTAATGGACAATTATAGTTAGTAAATTAGTATATCTCAATAGATTATTATGGGGGAGTATTGTTCTTGAATTAGATATGGTAAGTACGAATGAGTGAACAATTTTTTCTATCCCTACAACAAAATATAAAATTAATGATTTGGGCACCCATATTGAGTAGTATCTTTCGAATCATTTTTATGATTATTTATAATCCGTATCCAACATGGAAAGGTCGTTGGAAATTCAGCTCTAGGTTCATTGCGTTACGGCTTTTGGTGGGGCATGGATTTTTGATGCCTATGTATTCTTACTACCTTTAGTCTTGGTGACAGTCCCTGCACTATGGTTTGAAGGGATACCATCAAATAGAGGATTCTATACGATTAGTAGGTTTAACAATTTATTCCTGTGTACTGTACGCAGCCTTTGCAGGAAAAATGATCTTTTACAAGCATTTCCATGATACGTACAACTATATGGTTCATTATGGAAATCATGCAGAGAAACGGAATTTGATTGATGTATTCTTTAATCAAGACCGAGGAATTCTTGTCATTCTAGGGATTGATTCTATTGCAGTTATATCCTGTTCATGGGAGGTTTCTTCTTATCCTTGCCATCTATACCATATCCAAATATTGAAGGAACCTGGCCTACTGTAGCTTGGAATATAGGACTTGTGGCGGCATCTGTTCTAGGCTTCTATTGGTTCCGCTACGGTGGTACCTTATCTCATGATGATAAACCAGAATGGGATACGATTCCTACAGTGGTAAAAGAGGATATATTCTTTGCTCGTGCTACAGTGCCAGATTTATGTGCCTTAGAAACGGTGTTTAAACATCCGCTACGTGATGAATATACCGCATCTTCTGAGGATATTAATGATGCGATTCGACGCATTATTCCTAGTAAATATAAAGATATATGGCAGCAGCTAGATAATCCGTTATATGCTTTCAAGAAAATTGCTAAGGGCCCTAAGATTAAGAAACCCCAGCATATATTCTTTATTGTTGGTGAAAGTATCCCACAATGGTCTCTTGATGAACCTTATAAGGATCTCAATATATGTCCTGGTTTATGGGATTTTAAGGATAATCCTCATACGGCGCAAGTACCTAATTTCTTGCCTGCTGGTAATGTATCTCGTCCATCTATTGTGAGTCTATTATCTGGAGTATATGATGCGGGCATGGAAATCAACGAACGAGAAGCCTTTTGGCATGAACCATTACCGACTGCCTTGGCAGCTCAAATGAAGCGATTAGGCTATGATACGATTTATTGGTATGGCGGGAATGCATCGTATGGCAACTTTAATCACTTTGGTAAGGCCCAAGGTTTTGATCGCGTGGAAAGCGCTTCTGTTTTCTGTGGTCCTGATGCACCTAAAACTTGGGTGGGTGTATACGATCACGTATTTTTAGAGAATATAACGGAACAAATTAAAGGATTAGATCATCCGACATTCCATTTTATTTATACTACATCCAATCATGGGCCTTATAAAATGGAGGATTCCTTATTAGATTATGATCCTGAAAAGGTCATGCCGAATCTTGGGGATGATGTAAAGGCCAACAAGAAACGCAATAAAGAATTAGCTACATATCGCTATAGTGATAAGGCAATTTTTAATTTTGTAAATTCTATGAAAGAGGTCTTTCCAGACAGTTTGTTTGTTGTTACTGGTGATCATTCTAATCTATTTGGCTCATTGAATAATACTTCTTTAATTCAACGGGACTATACCTTGCGCGATACATTCTGTACCGTAGGATTGTTACAACATCCTGCTTTTACCAAGGATAGTATTACGGCGCCCATTGGCACGCATATGAGCCTCATGCCTACCATTATTGAAGCCATTGCACCAAAGGGTTTTGAATATTATTCCATTGTGCCGTCCTTGTTTGAAGAGCAACCAGAAACTTTAGTTACGCCGTACCAATGGATTACGCCGCATATGATGGGCGATGTTCGTATGGATTATGGTGAAAGCAATGTGCCGTCCTATAAACCAATTAAGCCAATTCGCCCTATTGATAATCATGTAGATGATGCTCGTGATTGGACATTGTTGACCATGTGGCTCATTAATCATGAGGACAGTATGAATAAGTCGTAGTATAATTAGACGATGATATCTATTGATGTATATGTAAACATTATTTCGAATACATCAATGGATGCCACTATATGTGTATTGATCTGTATATGATAGGAGGAACCTATGTCTATAATCAATATTGTAGGCGCCAAAATTTGGGGCGGCGGTGAACAATATGTATATGATATTTGTAAACAATTACAACAACGACATAGGGCTGCTTATATCTTAGTGGACCAATCAAATGAAGAGATGCAATCTCGCTATGCTCAAGTCGGCCATGTGATGACTGCCAATCTCTATACCTTGAAGGGTTTTCTATCTGTTAATGCAGTAGCCAAACAGATGAAAGCACAAGGTATTAATACAATTGTATGCCACTCTGGTAAATATATCTTATTCTGTATTGCTCTTAAGCAGTTAACGGGTGCTAAATTGATGTTTATTAAACATAATCTTGTACCTGGTAAAACAGATATGTATCATAAATGGATCAATTCACAAGTAGATGCCTTTGTATGTGTATCTAAACTCGTTTATGATGACCTTATGACACCTATTATTAAGAATACTAGTAAATATTATATTGTTTATAATGGTATCGATCCGAATAGATTTCTTTCATTTGCAGATAATGTGCCAATAAAATCTAAAGTTACTACATTTGGATATAGTGCGCGTATTACAGAACGTAAGGGTTTTATATCTGATTTTAAGTGCTCTTGAACAGATTCATCAAAAAAATCCAGATATTCGGTTGATTATATCGGGGGCTGGTACAGAGGATCAAATCAAAAAACTTAAAGACTATATAGATGCGCATCACATGCATTCTTATGTTGAATTTATAGGTTTTACACCTGATATTGAAGGTTTATATAGATCAATTGATTGCTTGTTATTGCCAACTGTAACGCGTGAAGCCTTTGGTCTTGTTATTTGTGAGGCTATGTATTGCGGTGTACCAGTCATTACGAGTGGATCTGGGGCTCAGAGAGAAATTATAGAAGATGGTATATCTGGATTTATTGTTGATCCTTTGAATGAACATACATTACAACAAGCAGTGGAGCATGTGATGAGTGATGCGGTAGATTTATCAAGTATTATCACAAATGCACGACGTGTTGTTGAGGAACGATTCATCATTAATCGTGTAGCTGATGAATTAGTTGCGATTATAGATAATTTACACTCCACTAATCATTAATGATAAAGTTTGTTAGTTGTATTAGTGGATAGGAGTATGAGATGGGATATTTACAACTACAATGGCAGCGAGGTCGTAAGATTTACGGCAAGCGTAGTTGGAGGGAAACACGTCGTACCTTCTTACATACAATGCGCTCCATACGAAATAAACGAGAAATAGAGGCGCTAGAGAACTACTTTGCAGGTTACACGCCTGATTTAACACTATTAGACCGACAAGTTGGTTTATTTGAGTTGATGACAAGATTTTTCTTGTTTAAAAGCTCTACACCTCAGGAACGATTAGAGGCTATTGTTAATCATTTTGATTATTTGAAAGATATATTTACAGATGAAGCAATTCGTGAAATGTACTCTGTAGATACAGATAATATTTATGATGATGTAAGTCGTATGAATCGTGGTTTTATTGTATGGGAATCAGAAGACCTTGATATGGTGGCCCGTTTATATTATGGACCTGGTCAGCGTAAAGAAGGTTTTTTGACCTTGTTACTCACCTTGGGTAAGCAGGGCGTATACCATGCTAATTTTCGCTTTGGCAAAGGCTTTAATGGGGAACCTGCTATGTGGATTGGTACAATTCAAGGTTATAAAGATGGTCTTGATAATGCTAAAACAGTTACGAAAAAGATGTTTGGCTATCGTCCAAAAACTTTATTATGTTCCTATTACGTCATATTGCAGCCATTTGTAAAGTAGAATCTATTTACGCTGTATCTGATGAAGGCTTTTACGCGAATACTCATTTAGTTCGCGGTCATCGTGCAAAGGTAGCTGAGCTAGATTCATTGTGGGAGGAATCTGGCGGTGTACTATGTAGTGATGAACGTTTTTTCAAAATTCCTTTAGAGGAATATCGTAAGCCTATTGAGGAGATTAAATCACAAAAACGTAGCCAATATCGTAAACGCTATGAATTACTCGATCAATATGAACAAGAAATTCAAGAACATATGAAATATTTAATAAAATAAGTATACGTTTATACGTTTATACGTTATACGTAAGTCGTAACTATACTTAATTATTAGATAATAACAATAAGGGGATAAGGGTGTTGGTATGAAATCTTGATACTTAGAATTATGAAATGATACTTACTGTACTCATTTCAATTATGATATGTACGACGCGGTCATCCATGGCTTTTTGGTAATTTGATTTATGGACTTATAGTACTCATTACACTTTTTAACATGGTGGTATAAAAAGAGATGAAGTTTCTATACCAAATTCAATACGCTAATATGGATGGGGCATACTTGGAAATGCTGTTATGTATATTACCGTCTGCATTTATTAGTGATGATATACGAGTGACGACTAAGTACTTCTTTAATATTTGGATTTGGAAGGTTTTAATTATCGTACCAATCTTGCTATTTATCAAGAGTTCTCGCAAATTATATACTATTTTATCAATATTTTTGTGTATATAGGCATCGATGCTCTATCTGCCTTTGTACAATATTTACTGGGGTATAATGTAGGAACAGAGGGTCGTGCAGGTGGTGTCATTAATGGCTCTATGATGGGGCTAGCTATGTTGTTAACGCTCGCTTTTCCATTAGCTTTAATTACTGTTTATGATAAAACATTTCCTTCTTATGTAAAAAAATCAGCTGTATTCTCTTTATTTAGTATAGTGTTGGGAATGTTAGGGCAATCAAAGCCGTGGTTCTTGGCTATTTAATGGTATTAATGGTGTACTTATTACATTGCGCTACTCCTTTGTTAACATTCGTTATTTATTGGTACTTCTTGTGGCTGCTATAGGAATCAGTTTTGTATTTACTAGTAATCAAGCTTATATGGCTCGTTTTAAAAGTACATTTAATATAACTACTGATGGTTCAAATTTAGGTCGCATCTATGTATGGGAATCGGATAGACGAATGATTAAAGATCATCCTGTAATTGGTGTTGGTCCAGGTTTGTGGCAAAAATATATCGAGAACAGTATAAATCAGAAAAAGAAACCCAAGACTTAGGGTCATTCTCATAATAATATGTTACAAATAGCCTCTGAATCTGGCATACTAGGTCTAATTGGGTTTTTAGGATTCTCAATTTTCACAATCTATAAATCAGTAAAAAGCTATATTATGTCTACAAATCCTATGATTTATTAATCATTGTAGGTTTTATTAGTTATTTGTTTTTATTTGGATCTATTGATTATACTTGGGGTAATTCATCTGGTATTCGCATTTTTGGGTTGTTATAGGGATTATGCTTCAATTGCGAGATAATTGAGAAGCGTATAGCTGTATTGAAGGTATTTAACTACCATTTAATAGACAATTAAGTAGAGTCAAATAGACTTAAATAGACTTAAAGAACAAATAACTACATAAAAGATAGGTGAAATCTATGTTTTTTATAGTTTTATATATTTAAATATGATACAATATATGTAAATATTGGTACATTGTATTCTGTATGATAGAGAGGTTGTTTTCAATATTTTGAGATTGAGAAACAACCTTTTCTTATAATTTTGAGGGTATTAGTATGAATAGTTCTATCTGTAATAACAATAATAAAAAGTTATTTATTAGTAAGTTCATAGTGCTTATAGCAGATTATATTGCTATTGTTTTTGGGGACATTAGCAGCCTATTATTTGCGTTTAAACTTATCAATTTTTACCGGTAAGTTCAAATTTTAAGGTAGAAGAAATTTATGTACATGGTATTGTGCCTATCGTATTTTTAACTATCTTGTTGCTTAATAATGTCTATTCTGTGGTAACACCTTATTGGGATACGATGAAAAATTTGTTTCGCAGCATTACCATAGGGGTTGTCGTATCGATTGTTCTCATGTACACAGGACATGTTATTAATGATGTGTCTCGTTTATTTGTTGCCTTTGCTTATATATGTATGCTCGTATTTATCTTTAGCGAGCGTTTTATTGTAGGAAAATTACTTTCAAAAGCAGGATATTTAACAATTCCGATTCTTCTCGTTGGGGCGGGAAAGACAGCAGAACTTGTACAGAGATCATTAGAGCGTATGCCGATTACTACCTATAAGATTATTGGTTATGTAGATGATAATCCTAAATCATCATCCATCGCTAAAGAATATCCATGCCTTGGAGCCTTTAAAGATGTAGAAAGCGTTATTAAAGATACAGGCGTTCAAACTGTACTGATTTGTGCTCCGGGACTTGAGTCTAAAAAATTAGTATCCTGATTAATCGATTACAAGTATTAGTAAAACGAGTAGCATTTGTTCCTGAATTATTCGGTTTACCAGCCAGTAATATTACAGCACGTGGCATGATGGAAGAACAAGCCGTCGTATTGCGTGTGCAAAATAACCTAGCACGCAAATCTAACCGTGTTTTCAAACGTATTTTTGATATTGTAGCTACGGTATGTGGTGGCATTTTGATTTTACCAATTCTCGGTATCATTGCTATATTGATTTACTTAGATTCTCCAGGATCTATCGTATTTGGACATAAACGCGTTGGTCAAGGTGGGAAATCATTTTCTTGTTATAAATTCCGATCCATGGTGCCAAATGCACAAGAGGCTTTGGAGCAATATCTAAAAGATAATCCAGCTGCTCGTGAAGAATGGGAGCGAGATTTTAAATTGAAAGATGATCCTCGCGTTACAAGAATCGGAAAATTTCTTCGAAAGACAAGTCTTGATGAATTGCCACAGTTGTGGAATGTTCTCGTTAGACATGAGCCTCCGTAGGCCAAGACCTATTGTTCGAGATGAAATTGTAAAATACGGCGACTATATTAATGACTTTTACCTTGTACCACCAGGGATTACTGGTGTTTGGCAGGTAAGTGGTCGCAGTGATACCACCTATGAAGAACGAGTTCTCATGGATTCTTGGTATGTGCATAATTGGTCTGTATGGATTGATATTGTATATCTGTTGAAAACTGTATTGGCTGTTGCTAAATCGAAAGGGGCCTATTAATGAAATACGATTATTTAGTAGTTGGGGCAGGCCCATTTGGTGCTGTATTTGCTCATGAGGCGCACAAGCGTGGTAAATCTGTACTTGTCATCGACCGTCGCAATCACATAGCAGGTAATCTATATTGTGAAAGCAAAGATGATATCAATATTCACGTCTATGGTGCTCATATTTTCCATACATCCTTGAAACATGTGTGGGATTATGTCAATCAATTTGCTGAGTTTAATCACTATGTAAATAGTCCTGCAGCAAACTATAAAGTCTGAGATGTACAATTTGCTGTTCAATATGAATACATTCTCTAAAAATGTGGAATATTCGAACTCCAAAAGAGGCACAAGATATCATTACTAAACAACGAGCTGCTATATCAGGGGAGCCAAAGAACTTAGAAGAGCAAGCTATTAGTCTTGTAGGTACGGATATTTATGAAAAGCTCATCAAAGGGTATACGGAAAAACAATGGGGCCGTAAATGTACAGAGTTACCAGCTTTCATTATTAAACGATTACCTGTGCGTTATACATACGATAATAATATTTTAATGATCGCTTCCAAGGTATTCCTATGGGTGGTTATACCAAGATGATTGAACGCATGTTAGAAGGCATTGAAGTCCGCTTAGGTGTAGATTTCCTTAAACATAGGAATGAATACGAATCTTTGGCAGATAAGATTATCTACACAGGCCCTATAGATGAATACTTTGGTTATTCTGAAGGGATATTAGAATATCGTGGTCTTCGCTTTGAAACAGAGCGTCTCGAAGAGGAAAATCATCAAGGTGTTGCGGTGGTGAACTATACGGAAGGAGAAATTCCGTATACTCGTATTATTGAACATAAGCATTTTGAATTTGGCACACAGCCTGTTACATATGTAACAAAAGAATATCCAAAAGACTGGAAAATCGGTGAAGAAGCGTATTATCCAGTAAATGACGTGAAGAATTTAGATCTTTACGCTAAATACGTTAAAAAGGCTGAAATGATTTCCAATGTTATCTTTGGTGGTCGTTTAGGAGAATATAAATATTACGATATGGATAGGGTCATTACTAGTGCTTTAGCACTATGTAATAGGAGTTTCAGGAATGAGAATTGAGTGGCTAGATTCGCTAAAGGGTTTTGCTATATTTTTTTAGTTGTTGTTGGTCATGTTATTCTTGGTTATATTCGTGCAGAAACTTTTACAGAATATCAATGGAGCTTACAGTTTGTATATGATGTTATTTATAGTTTCCACATGCCGTTGTGATTAGTGGTTTTTATATAAGCTTACATGGGCACGAAAAATACAGGTCTACTATTTCTAATAAGTTTTTAAACATGAGTACCTATGTATTTATTATTCTCGGTTGTATTTTTGGTTATCTAAATATTATGCAACATTGTATGGGAATATCCAAATGAGTGATCATTTTTAATCTAGTTGATTTAATGCACATTTATATAGCTCCTCTTTCTTATTTATGGTTCTTGTATGTATTGATTTGGCTTTTTGTAGCTATTCTATATTTGAATCTATAATAAAGCCTACAATAGTCTTTATTATATTTCTATGTTTGTATTTTTTATGCCACCTGTTCATGGATTATTGAAGATTATTAATCTAATTATTTATGGAGGGGTGTATTTACATTAGGATCAGTATTATGTATGTATCAGGATCAACTCAGGACAATTATTTGTAATAAGTTGAATGGTATTGGTTTTATTAGTATTGTTCTGGCAGTCATTACATTTCCTTATATTGAAGTGCATAATATTTTCAAAGTTTATATGTGCTATATCAGGTTCTGTTTTTATCTGTTCTATAAGTTTAAGAATATAAAGTGGGTTACTATTTGGAATATTTGTGGTCGTTACTCTTTGGGAATCTATATTTTACATTTATATTTTTCTGGGCCATTGAGAACTATATTTAAGCACCTGTCTATTGATAATATTATGGTGTGTTTAATTTTTATCTTGTATGATTAGTACAATAGTGCCTATATTTATTGTTAAGTTTTTGATAGATATAAAAATAACCTCTTGGGTTTTTGGTAATTCCAAGTTAATCAAATTAAAAATGATAAGATGAGAGTAGTAGGATGAGAGTATATGTTTAGTAATAAATATATTGATAGTTTAATAGGATTAAGTTTTATATTTGTAATGTTTCCTGTAATCCCCATGTCTTTACGAATAGGTTTTTAGGTGGTGAGTTTTCAGCAAAGCATCATTTTTATACACTATTTATTTGTTTAGTATATAGTGTATGGCTAAAAAAGACATAGTCTACGTCAATATCATTTATATTGGAAAGAATTATTATATATAGCTCTTTTAGGTTTCAGTATTGCAGTATCTTTAGTTCATGGTTTGATTAATTTCCCTATTATGATTTAGTTCTGCACTAATTATATGAATCATAAATTGAAGCTATAATTCAATTCATATTTAATGAAACTGTGAGTGAATATACATTATCGGTCATTCATTTTTGCTTTAGAGTTTTAAAGAACTCTTTGACTCAACTTATTTTTACATTTGGATTTTCTTATTTGATTTTTCTATTGGTATAAAAATCGCTCGGAAACAATTTTTGAAAATAGTAAGTAAAGGGTTCATTGATTTCGCTAGTCTAGTTGTTGTTTTTGGTGTTGTTGAACTATTTTATTTTGATAAACAGCAATGGGCACTTTTCATTATTAACATACATAAGACCTATTGTTCATGCTATTGAGATTAATAATACATGGTGGCCACCATTATTTTTGGCCAGAATTACAATTTAGGTCTCTATTTCCCGAACCATCCTTTTTGGGGGATTTATGCAGTTATCACAATTCCTTTTATATGGAGTATTATTTTTACATCTAAGAATAAAAAGTTGGTAGGATTATCTTTCATTATTTCTATTGCTTTTAGAGATGATTACCTTATTAGCTAATAGTAGAACGGCAACTGTATCATAGATCACATATTGCTAGTATTTGCGCTTTGTATTCAATTTAGAAACAAAAATTTATAATACATACAGTTCTTGTAACTTTAATAGGTCTTTTTAGCTTTTGTAGGAAATATAGTATATACATCTAATGTTCTTTATGTACAAGATGCTTTCTACTAAAAGTACAACTAGTACAACAATTAAAAATATTTCAACTCAGCAGGTTGCAAATGAAATTACATCTTATGGAGAAAATAATATTACGTCTTTATCTAAAAAGGTGGTCGTAGTAATAACCAAAAGATATGGTGTTATGAAGGCTGATTTGAATATATTTAAAGAAAATCCGTTATTAGGAATTGGACAAGGGTTACGTACCCCATATGTTTTTGAAATCATTTAGATGAAGATACATTAAATGGTGCGGAAGTAAAATGTGGATTGAAAATATTAAAAATAAGGGCCTTATTAATATTTCTATTCCCATGTTAGGAGAATATACCTCTCGTTTATCGGAAACAGGGATCATAAGTTTTAGTATTGTTTATGGGACCTATTGTATTCCTATTAGTTAGATTGTTTATTTATGTATTTAAAAATCCAAAAAGATATATGGATCATATTTACAATTGCTTTTATAGAGTCTTTGTTGACAGGGATAGGAACGACTTTCAAAATGAACTGTATTATTTTTGGATATTATTAGGTTTGGTTATGCATTAGTATGTACGAGAAATTCATATCGTAATAAGGTGGATGAAATTAGTGAATATTAGATTTTTAGTAGCACACATAAACAATATTGGATGCCTGACAGATTCTGTTTATATGCCGATTCATGTAGGACGAGAGGTAAGGCTGATATTGGTTCATACGGGGATCATACAGGAGATAATATATCTTCAAAGAATGCTAATTACCGTGAATTGACGGGTCTCTATTGGGCGTGGAAAAATCTTGATGCGGATTATATTGGTCTCGTTCATTACAGACGTTACTTTACACGTAAAGAGGTACGCTCTGTGGAGGACAAAAAGAATCAAATTTTAACGGGAGCAGAATGGGAGAATCTGCTTTTCACAATATCCTGTAGTAGTAGCAGATAGCGTAAATATTATATTGAGTCCAATCGTTCTCACTATAATAATGCCCACCATAGCTCAGGACTAGATGCGCAGAGCAAATCATCGCTGAAAAATATCCCGAATATAGCGCTGCTTTCACAAAGGTATGCAATCGCACTTGGGCTCATATGTTTAACATGTTCGTGATGCGTAGAGATTTATTTGATCAATACTGTGAATGGATGTTTTCCATCTTAGAAGAAATCGAAAACGTGTTGATATTTCTGATTATGATACATATGAAGCACGTATCTATGGCTTTGTTAGCGAAATCTTGCTTGATGTATGGATTGAAGCTAATAATATTAACTATAAAGAACAAAAATGTATCTTTCATGGAACCTCAAAATTGGATTAAAAAGGTGGATTATTTTTAAAACGTAAATTATTTGGGAGATAATATACTGACTATGATAAAGGTAATAGAACTTCCTATAGATAAAGATATGGGAGGTTTAACATCTTATGTTCTTCAATTATATAGAATGATTGATAAAAGAATTTGAATTAACACTACTGAGTTATGATGATTCTCAAAATTTTTGATGTAAATTATAATGTAGAGACGGTTAGTAGACTCATATCATATTATTCAGTTTTATATGAAGTGTCTGCTTTCTGAAGAAAAATATCATTCATTTTCATCAATCTTATGTCAATATTATTCCTATTTTGATTGCTAAATTAGCTGGATTTAAAACTATTATTTTACATGCGCATAGCTCTAGGTATAGATGATAATCGAAAATCGTATGCTTTCTAAAGACAGGGTTACATAAGGTTGGAAAGATTTTTATTACCTTATTTGGTTGATACTTATATAGGTTGCTCTACTAAGGCCTCAGAATGGATGTTTCCTAGAGTGTATAGATAGTGATTCATATTATTTATTACATAATGCGATTGATTTAGATTTATATGATAGAAATATGAATCTAGGGTTGGAGGTTAGACAAAAATTCAACATTCCTAAGGATGCATTGCTAGTAGGACATATTGGTCGTTTTACGCCTGTTAAAAATCATCCTTTTATTATCGATATATTTAAAGAGGTGATTAAAACAAAAATCCTAATAGTTATTTATTTCTCTTGGGGGATGGTGTAGACGTCATAAGATTGAAAGTCTTGTAAAATCAGCAGCTATATCTGACAAGGTTATTTTTATGGGGTATGAAATAACACTGTGGATATTATGCAAGCTATAGATATTATGATATTACCTTCTTTATTTGAAGGGCCACCCTAATTGCTATTGAGTCTCAAGCCATTAGGTATACCAATATTAGTATCTGATACGATTACACAAGAGGTTGTGTTAACTGATTTATGGTAGGACTCTACCAATTGATAATCCTAAACCATGGGCTTATGGATTATATCTAAATTTGGTAAGAATAAATATATTGATTATAGAGCTAGAATTAAAGAGTTAGTTATGACTCAGTGTTGCTATAAAGAAGATTGAAAATATATACAAGGAAAAACAATGAGTCTTAAAGGTTATATAAAAGAGAATCTACCATGGATTCGATCTATCTATAGAAAAAGATTGGCTCCAATTAATTTAATCCATAATATTTATGATAATGAGTAGTTGTTTTACTTTATCATAGAGTTAATCATTTGAATCGTGATTTATTTAATATTAATGTAACTCCTGATAATTTTGAAAAGACATATTCGAATCTTAAAAATCACTACAATGTAATAACTTTTAATGATTTAAAACGCAATGATATAAAGGAAACCATCTGTTATTATTACCTTTGATGATGGATATTGTGATAATTACAAAATATGCCTTTCCAATTTTAGTATCAAGTCCCAGCGACGATTTTTATAACATCTGGCGGTGTAGATACGGGTAAAGAGTTTTTGGGTGGGATCGATTAGAAACCGTCTTATTTGAAAATACAAAAATCTACGAGAATCAATTGAGTTAGATATATTAAATCAAAGACATATATTTGATGTATCTGATGATAAAAAGCGATTACATAGTTTTTATACATTACACCATATGCTTTTCTCTACATCCTAATGAAAGAGATATGATGTTAGACAGATGGTATGAGTCTTATGGATTGAGCTAATCCTAATAATAGAACTATGACCTCATCGGAGTTAATAGAGTTATATCAAAGTCAGTTAGTTACATTAGAGCGCATACTATTCATCATCCAGCGTTGAAAACAAATTAGTAGAAGAACAAATACAAGAAATACAATCTTTCTAAGCTAGAGAACTTGTTACATACGATGATAGATATTTTGCATGTATCCTTTTGGTCAGTAAAGAAAGTTTTGATCAAGCTAACAGAACAAATTGTTCAAGATCTAGGATTCACATATTCAGTTAGTAATTTGAAAGAGCACAGCTTCATTCTAATACTAACCATTTTCATACCTAGATTCGGCATTGAAGACTGGTCAGAAGATGAATTTATACGACAAATGAAGTTAGTAGGTTTGAAAATTAGGGATTTTTATAATGTTGACTATATCTGAAATTCAAGATCATTTATATATAATGCTTAAAGAGTTTGATTCCTTTTGTAAAGAGAATGATATTAAATATTCGCTATCAGGAGGATCATTATTGGAGCCATTAGGCATAAAGGTTTTTATTCCTTGGGATGATGATATAGACATTTGTTTAAGTCGACCAGATTATGAAAAATTAATTACTATATTTCCAAAGGTTTTTCATAGTACTACCTGCTTAGATCTATTGAGCGTAATAACTCAAAAATATCCTTTTGCGCGATTAGAAAAGCTTGATATCAAGATTGAAGATGAGTACAGCAATGCTAATCAGTTTTTATTTATGGATATTATGCCTGATGATGGATTACCAAAATGATAAAAATGAAGTTGTTAGTATCTATAAAAAACGTAAAATTTATAGTAAAATGCTCGAATTATGTGATGCTAAATTAGGTCATGGTAAATCATTTAGTAGAGCATTTATCAAGTCTATATTAATTATTTTTGCTAATATGTGGATATAAATATTAACATAAATTAGATCAATTAGCAAAACAGTATGATTATAATACTTCTGATTATGTAGGAGCCACATTGAGGGTGTTTATGGTGAAGCTGAATGTGGTAAAGGATGCTTTTGAAAAACGTGTCCCCATAGAATTCTAGAGATTTAAAATTAGAGGTTTTTCATGTTACGATACATATTTAAGTAATTTATATGGTCGTAACTATATGGAAATACTGCCAGAAGGTAAACGTAAAATATCAAGTATTAGAGCATATGAGATTTAATGTATAGGGTATAGCATGAATATAGGTATTATTTTTAAGCGGAGGAACTGGACAACGCATGAGTCTCAACTGGCACACCGAAACAATTGCTAGTTAATGGGAAACCAATATTAGTGTATACGCTAGAACACTTTCAAAATAATGATAATATTGATGGAATTGTTTTGGTAGTATTAGAGTTCTATTATTGGAGCGGTTAGTAAATTAGCATAAAAGCATAGTTTGACAAGTCAAATCGATTATTCCAGTGGAAAAACAGGGCAAGAGTCAATTTATCTTGAATCAAGAGTCTTCAAGACTATATGATCAAGATAGTATAGTTTTACCACATGATGGGGTTAGACCTATTATTTCTGATGAGCTAATTAATACGTATATCGTCCACACACATATGGCAATGCCATTACTGTTTCACAAGCTTATAGAAACTATTGTTTTGGGAAGATAATGAGCTTCATGCAGGGAAAATACTGCAGATGAATGTTTATCTATAAAGCTCCACAACGTTTCTATTTAAAAGATATTTATAAGGCACATGAAAAGCAAGATCTGAAAACTTGGAGTTCATAGATCGGCATCTATGATGCAGTTTTATGGGACTGAACTGTTTACGGTAATAGGACCAGCTGAGAATATTAAGATTACAACAATTTATTGATTTTTATACATTTAAGGCTATTTAGAAGTAAAAATAGCCTCAATATTATGGGATTGTAGGCTGATATTATGCGGACAGTTAGCGCAATTAAGAATATAAATTCTAATGTTAATTGGTATGGATTTAATATGGTATTATAGTTCATTATCCGTTTTGTATTACTATATTATTTATCATTGAATATTTAGGGTTTGAATGGTTTATTTTGATAATATTTTGACCGTATTATCTCTACTGAATTGGGTATTGGTCCATATTATATTTAGTTTATATGTCTTTTAGCTAATCATGATTTAGAAACAGTTAAAATCAATCATGAGAATATTTAAAAAGGCATATATTTATATTGGTACACTTATTCTATTCTATAGGCGTATATCGCCTTTTTGTTCAATATCTTATAAAAGGCATCTAATATTGCATATTTAAATATTTTCTTTTACTTTTTACGTTGATACGGGTATTAGTTATTTACTCTTATATGCTTGCTTATAGCTGACCAAAACAATATAGCTAACTATTACAGAGGGATTACTAACTGATAGGAGTTTATTCCAAATTGCCTTAGTCATTTTAACTCATAGTTTTTGGGTATATATATTCCATGTATATGTCATGGGACCTTTTCTGAGAATTTTTAATAGCTAGAAAAGCCGATCACTTATATTCGTTCTTAAATGAAAAGAATATTCAGCCTTAAATAAAAGATATACCAAAATACATTAGAAATATAGCTTTTAATACTATAAAATTGGTAGCATTGTTTTTGGAACATCAAATATTTTATCAAAATTTGTAGGTTTTATGCTATGTTATATACGAATTATTATTTGATTATTAATGGTATCGATAAGTTGTCTGATCAGGTATTTAATGCACCAAAGGCATCTGTAGGAAATTTGAATGAGTCTCATGATGATGCTCACAAATTAGTCATTTTCAAGAGATTAGAATTTATGACAGCCTATTTGGCTTGTTTTATCTGTAGTACTTGTACCTTTTGTTAAATCCCATATTACCATCTGGCTAGGAAGTAGCTATCGTTTTGATAAAGTATAGTGCTTGGATGGTTATCAACTTCTATCTTAATGTCATGCGTAAAGCGTCTTAGTATTTAAAGATGCTATAGCCTTTTGCAAAATCGACATATGTCCTTAATAGAGGCCTTTGACTAAATTTAGGATCTTCCATTGTTTTGGCTCAATATTTTGATGTTTTGGGGTGTAGTTGGCTACATGCTTATTAGCAGCGATTTGTATGCCTTTTTATAGTTGAACCATATGTTTTTGTTTAAATACGGATTACGTTGATCTTTTTGGTTAGTTATTTTAAACTTTTATTTCAGTATACTCTAATTGACATTTAGTTTATTTGCAAAATTTCATCACAGCTTATTGCTTTGGATAGTGGCTGGTTTGGCGCTTTACTGGGGGTTGTAATAGCATCTTTATAATAGTGGCATGGGGAAATATTATTTATTAGAAGCTAAAGAATTAAGGTTTTATCTTGATTTAATAGTAGGCTATAAGAAGGGGACTAATGAGAATAACTGTAACTGGTGGGGCTAGTTTATTGGCTCTCACTAGTTGATCGTTTATTGAGGATGGTCATACTGTACAGGTTATTGATAACTTATATACAGGAAACAAAGAATTTGTTCATTCGAAAGCACAATTGCAGAATTGGATATTAGAGACCCAAAGTTATACTCTGTCTTAGAAGAATTTGTCCAGACTATATATTTTCATGAGGCTCGTCACAAACCGAAGTTTCCACATCTAGCGAGTATCCAATGTTAGATTGTGATATTAATTTGATGGGGTTAATCAATCTACTTAATGCAGCAGTAAAACTAGATGTTAAAAAGCTGATGCCATCTTCTGCAGCTGGTTTATGGTAATTTAGATACATTAATTTACACAAATGAGGAAATGATTGGAAATCCGTCTTCATTTTTATGGATTAACAAAGTTAACTACAGAACATTATCTTCGTATTTATCATGAAGCTGGATTACCATATATATGTTATCGCTCTAATGTGTTTGGTCCACGACAAGGTAATGGTGAGAGGGGGCGTTATTAGTATTTTGCTAAAGGATTGTGACAAGGCTCTCCTATTATTATTTACGGTGATGGAAAACAAACAAGGGACTTTATATATGGATGATGTAGTTGAAGCTAATATTTTAGGTATGCAACACATTGGTTACTAGGTATTATAATGTAAGTACTGGCATCTCAAGTTCCGTGCAATTTGTTAGTGGATGAGTCTAGAAATATTACGGTAAAAGATATAGGGTGAAGTTTTGATGATAAGTCCCAGATTAGGCGATATTAGAGATTCTGTTTTATAAACTGATAAATCAGAAAAAGAGCTTTTATTTACAGCAAAACTAATTTACATGATGGGTTAATAAAACATATGAGTATTTTCAAAACAGTAGAGGGCCAGTATTTATGAATGATGTTTTATCTTATGAGTTGGAACGCACTGCTAAAGATATTCATATTTTATCTAAAACTTTCAGGGAAAACTATTTTGATAACGGGGCAAACTCGACTCATAGGATCTATGCTCACCCGATTGTTTTTAGTTATAATATGAAACATGGAACAGATATTACTATTTGTTCCGTGAGAAATATAGAAAAGGCAGAGGCTTTGTTCTCAACCCTAAGAATTCAGAACAGTTAGTCTAGTACATTAATGGCCTTGTTGCATGACGATGCTTGTTGATATATATTTTCACACAGCAGCACCTACTACATCTAAGTGTTACACAGCCAGTTGAAATGTTAAATGGTAGCATTAGTACAATATTAGATCGCCCGCAATATGCAACAGAATAGAGTTATCGTATATTTATCCTATGGAACAATATGGTATTCAGTAGATTATCAAAATATGACTGAAGATGATTTAGGTTATATTAATCATTTAGATGTTAGAAGTTCGTATTCTCAGGTAAACGTATTTTGTGAATGTTACTGTAGTGCGTTTTATTATGAATATAATGTACCAATGTTGTTTGCAGCAATGACAATGTTTTGGTCCAGGTCTTTCACTCTTTAGATAATCGTGTATCTATGCAATTTGCTAAAAGTGTTATGTATAATGAAAAATATTATTTTACATACCAAAGGACAATCTGTATCAAACTTTTGTTATATAACTGATGGGCTTTTCCGCTTTGTACTATTACTGTTTAAAGGAGAATGTGAGAAGCATAATATAGTAATAGTAATGAAACAAGAAGCATCAAAGATATTGTAAAATTTAGTAGGAAAGAAGTCGTTAAGGGTAAAATAGACGTGGTATTTGATATACCAGATAATGCCAATCAATATGGATATGCACATGATGTAAAATTTATTCTAAATAGTGATCCAGTCGTTAGGAGGGAAACCCAAGATTAACATGGTAACAGGATATAGAAATTTAATTGATTATATAAAATATGAGAAGAACATCTCATAAGGGTAAAATAGTCGTACCGAATCGTATATGTTAAAAACAAGTATATTAGAGTAACTTGATAATATATCATTTGTAAAGACAGTTGATTATATCAGCTGTCTATGTGTAAAAATTGTCACAACATTTCATATATTTCATGTATTTTATGATGCATACAAGTCATCATGAAGTTACTAGTTGGCGTAGTATTCATATAGTTTGAGAGGAAGAATATGAGGTATAGAGAATGAGAGCGAGCATTGAGTTGTTGCGTATCATTTTCGATGATACTAATTATTATGCACTACTCAGCGTGCACGGTTGTTTCCCCTTTACGCCAGATTTAACGTTTTGACAGGTGCTTCCAAGTATTTTGGACTCTGGAGGTAAGGTTGTGTAGTCGCCTTTTGTTATGATAACAGGCTATTTTATGATTTCTAGTAGTTTGAAGTTGCACAAGTTTGCCAAATTAGTTGGGCAAATATGGTTTTACAGCATTGCCATGCTCGGCATGGCTATGGGTTTAGGACTCGATACGGTGACATCATGAAATATGATGTTAGCCTATGCCCATTGGTGCGCGAGTTGGTTCGCCCAGAACTTTTTAGTACTTAATTTTATTAACGCCTGTTATTAATCGAGTACTCATTGGCTGCAGCATACATACCACGTTATACCCCTAGTGGTTTCACGGTAATTTGGTTCTAATGCCGACGGTGCTGAATTTGTGGCCTAATGTACCGTATACCACTTTTGGATTTAAACATATCTTTTCCTTTATCGTGTATTCTATATTCGATGGGGGCGTGCATCGTACAGCATCACATATAACAAAAGAAAATAGGTATTATTTTTAGCGCCATAGGCTCGGTAGGCTTTTCTAGGGACATCCTCGCGATGTACTAGCCATGACGAATCCATGTATATGGAACAGATTTTCACTTTACACAAAATGATTATGGTTTCTTTTCAATTGTAGCATTAGGTGTATTATTTATGAAAAGAAGATCACTTATCGTCCTTGGATCAATGCGGCAGATCACTACCTTTGGTATATACCTATTGCATGATAATAAGCTATTCTTCATTACATGTGGGATCAATGTATTGGCAACGCATCAGTACTATGATTCAATACTACCACCCCTGTATGCAATTTCTTGTAGTGGCGCTTATTTTTGTTATCGGATGATTGTAGACTATATGCGGTTAGCTTTTCATAGAAAACCTGGATGAAAGCAATCACTGCCGAGACTGAGCGACCAACAAGAGTTGAGAAAGTACTGCCATTATAATGCGATTATCGGTGTGGTATAATATATAAGTATTCTCACCATAAAACGGGAGGAATTATAATGCGCAAATTTTTATATATGTTAGCGGCTGTTTGTATTAATTGGCATTAGCACAAATGATGTAGAAGCTCGTCAAGATGTATGCTAGACGCACTCGTACAACTGGTATGTAGATCAAGACTCTGTAAAACGGGTGGGGATATACTCAACTTTACGGTACACACAACAGCAGGTCTTAGGCTACAAAAGTGACATCTAGTGATGACAACTATTACAATGCAGACGTATTTTACGATAATAATAAAACTCGTATCAGATAATGGCGAAATCCGTCTGGGAAGTCGCCAGGCATGATGGCAGCCATGCGTGGCCCGTAGATAAACGTAGGCAGGATATGTCCTCCACACGAACACTAGTAATGGAGGACATGTTATATAATCTCTTTTCTTTTGCTTTTATTATATATTTTTGTATATTTTTATTTATAGATTCTTATGGACTCGCTTATATGTTCGATATGGCATCGATTAGGATAGTCAGCGAGAGTTGCTTCGTTAATGAAGGAGGTGTCTGCGAGTGATTATGAACTAATCCTGCTTCGCCAAGTAATGGCTGCTGTCATCGCTTTCGAGCACCAGCAGCACTTATTTGTTTTGAAAAAGCGTAGCCCTTCGTTACCGCTTGGTAGCTAGATAAAACGAAAAGGCCATTTCACTTCTAGTTTGCTCGAGATGAGCCCGACGTACTTCACTGCTTGGCTATTCCACCCATATTATAGGGATAAAAATATATATCGTCAAATTGAGATGATAATATATGTACTAATATAATAATCATAAATCAGCTGCACTATACATAGTTTAGATTGAACGGCTTTGATGTCAAAACCAATGTAACATCAGCAGGTTCAAAAATCGACTGTGTGTACAGCTTTTTGGTTTTAGTGTGCTGTGAAAGTACAGGACTGCCCATAAAGCGGGATCTTATTATTTTCTTTCAAGTTTGTCTACCAGCTGTTTCTTGTAGATCTTATTTTGAGTTTTCTAATGCTTGTAATGCGTTGTTCTAGTGCGTTATAAGAGGCAGGGGACACAGCAGTAGATAAAGATTTTCCTGGCTCATAGGTGATAATTCACATTACTACAACGTGATTGTTCATCGTAAACCCTGTCAGTAAAAAGATTATCTTTTGTGATAATAGCTCACACCTAGAGCTACTGCATTTGTATTTTTATAACGACCGTAGCCTGCCACGTATTGAACGCGACTATCTGGATCATGGTAGTGGATGCACACGCAGTTTAACGCAGCGGCACGAGCATCGCCTTTATTGATTCTGATTCGACACGTTGTACCTCTTGCGATACATGTTGTGTACAGATTTTCAATGGTGCTGATAGAATTATTGCCGTTGATCGTACTTTTACCAAGGGTATCAATCATTTGATGAACGCCGTGAGTTGGGATCCGTTGATTGCATCTGTAGAGTAGCACCACGCGACCTGCTGCGAGATTGGTGATCGTCCGTTCCCTGCCCTTAGCCCCTACGGACACTGTTGATACAGGGAGCGGCAGTGACGATAGTTTTGCAAAGGTATGGCTGCGGTACTGCATCACATCGCCGTCAGCGGAATCATTGCCAAGGACAACCCGTTTTTTAGAGAGGTAATACATTATTGCCGAGAACAGAGGTATCTCCGGAAATGTGGTTGTAATTACGCATACCGTAAGAATTGCGCATCATCAGCTGTTTTACCGTATTGTCTGACCGAATACGCCAGATGCAGTTGTCAGATAGAAAGTGTTATAAGAGCCGACAGCCAAACCTTTTGCGCTTTTTACATTTACATAATGCCCTACGGCAAGGTCGAACTGCCCGTTTACTGTCGAATTGAGCCGATGGGCTACAGAATTGTTGGCTTTACTGTTAGCACCTTGGAAGTTCCCAATCCACATCGTCACCTGCGGAGTTTTCCCCGATTGAGTCCCCACGACAATGGAGTTCGTCAACTGGCTTGCATTACCTGCGCGAAACCGATACGGTTATGTTAAAATCGCCAGTGCACTGCCTCGAAGGACTTTCGCCCCAAGGTTGATATTGCCACCGCCTGATGAGCCGGCTCGGGTCCAGCTGAACTCGTGCCATGTTATGCGCTCGGCATTGGCCCCTTCCTTTTCCGTTCGCCGCATCGGCATTTCTCATCGAGGATGTTGCCGCCTGTTCCTGCGGTGAAAGTTTGACCTTCTCGTCGATGTTACCAATTGTTAATCAACGATATTGACCGGAAGTCGCATAAACTGTGGGTGGATAAAGCTACCATTACAACACTTGCTAATACAAAACGTTTTCTACTCATCGTATACACCCTTTGTGTACAAACAAACTTTTCACAAAACTTTCATAAAAAGATTCTTACAGGTACTATAATACCAAAAAGGTATATTGTGAAATAGAATATCATATAAATTCAATAAATATAACATATTCTATAGGTATTTATAGTTAATAAGAAAGCCTTTGACACATATTTATAAAATTTAAATATTTATTTATTCTATAAATTGTATTCTAGCATTTTATATGTATAAATTGCATTCTATATGCATTGATGTTTCTATATTTATATAAAAATAGAACACTTTCATGTTTTATCCATGATAAAATCATGAGTCATCGGCGTGTGTAATGACGTATTAAGTACATAACAAACAAATAACCTATGTGCGTAATGAAAAAGTGTGTTTGTACGTAAGAGGTGTAATGAAATATATAATCGTGTTGATGAGCGCCCTTTATATGTTTGCTATGCGCCTGTATCGGGGGAGCAGGTAAGTAAAGCAGAGCGCCACAGGGGACTAGGGTAAAACAAGTTCATAGTGAAAGTACGGTCGCCTTATTTGACGACTCAGATACATTCCATGCTAATTCGTCTCATACCCAGATCGCGTCATCATCAGGGGATCGACATGCTGACCCAGATAAAAAGACGACCGTTATCTGATACGGATGCAGTCAACTCTGCGTTGCAGGCGGTGGTTATGACTGGTGCATTCCGCATGCACGGATCAGCAAAACCGTGGATGCAGAGAACTGTGTCATTGCGCTTAGAAAACTGAAGCCCTTGGTACGGTGTGGAAACATTGCAAACCACTAGGTTACTATGATGAGACATCTGTCACGTGGTTTACAGGAGAGGTTGGCGAACGCAGCGGATACAGGAACGACGGCGAGTCAGGGTATCGGCTATCGCCGAATCGCAGCGAACGATGACCATTATTACGTGGTAATCTGTTTTGGCGACCATCGGTTCAGAGGTAATCACAGTCGCATGGAGTGTCATGGCTGAGTATGTATCGGTATCGGTGCATTTCGCATGAACTGGTATCGCGGCGTGTCCAGCGAGCGTTCCCTCGATGGTGCGACACGCTTGGAGAGCGTGTCCAACGGATATACTGCGGAATATGGACCAGCTTGCAGAATGCCTGCTGGCGCGCGCGTGCGGAAAGCCCATCGTGGCAGGTTGCGTGTGCAGTGAGACAAGCATGGTTTGCGTATCGGTGCTGGAGTTGCAGCTCACGCCGAGGATTTCCGTGACATGGGCTATAATAAGCCCGGAGTCATGAGCATGGCAGTCCGTACGGAAAAATCATGTCTGTCTGCCGTTGATACGCATGGTTTGGTGGTAACCATCGATCGGATGCAGCATCGGTTCGTGCGAATATGCTAGAAAACGTGCGCCGCCAACATACGGTCACGTTGATTGATAGATTGATATATATATATTTATTATTTTGATAAAAGTAGCATAAGAATCCATATTTATTTTTAGATAAAAGCAACATAGGGAGTTGTTTTATCATATCAGATGATTGTCATCTGATATGAAAAGACAGTTCCTATATATATTAATTATAAAAATTTATTTTGTTTACAAAATAGAAAAGAGTGGCACAATATTCAGAAAATATAATGAAGAATAAGTTACACGTGGAATTCATTAGGATTGGAGAGGATAAATGAGCAAAGCGTAAACTTATATTATCGGTGTTGATTAATGGTGTAGTGTTATCGAGCCTATATGTGGCCGGAGTGGTGATGTGGGCACCGTAGCGGTAATGGTAGCCGATCGGTACGGGGTAGCAATGCACCAGTATGCGGGAAAACGTAGCCATTGGTAAGGAGGGCTAATAGAGTATTCTGCGGTGGTACGGACAGTCCACAGGTGATATTGTAATTGCGAGCGCGTCATATTAATAATTATATTGATCAAGGTGGCGGCATTGCCATAGTGCGAATTCATTCGTCGAAAATATGGTAGGCGGAATGGAAAGAGCGTTTGATTTTTAATCAGCTGTGATACAAAAAGCTTTTTGTGGTATACCCTCGGCTCCCAAAATCCTGAGAAGATGGTAACTGAATGGCTATTGGTCAAAACACCCAGCTTGTTCCTGGCAGTATTAGGTTGGGGACCCATAATTATAAAGCAAAAATTAGGTGATGTGATGTGATAGTTCTAATACCAAAAATAATAATGGACATTTATTTTCCACAACTAGGAGCTGAATAGTTATTCTAATGGTTTGTTTTCTTCTATTGTAGGCTTATTCGATTGCCCTTCAGGTTATCCTACCACTACCGCTGATGCCACTAAGAATTTTGCGCTACTATTACAGGGTTTTTAAATAGCATTGAATCGGCTGCTGCTAGTTTCAATACTCGGTGCTGCTATCGTAGGCACCGCTAACTCCGGACCTTAACTCCAATGGATCTCGTATTTGGTAGGCAATGAAAATAACGAATTCTGTAACCAATATTTTGCCAGTTCGGGAGGATCTGCAAGGAATTAGCTGAGAAATTACGTTCGCTGTCAAAAATTCTAACGGTGGCGGCTCTACTATGGCATTTTGATAGCGGTAATAAGGCGGATTATACACTTCGCTCCTTTTGCGGTGTCATTACATTGACCGGCCTCAAGGCAAAGAAAAGTATGAATACCATGTTGACGTGGCTTTCATAATCGGCGGATAAGGTGTCCAATACGACCGTGAATAGGGTCTCGAAAAATACTGGGTGACTAATCTAAGAACAGTCTTGTGATGATAATCGAGGTGAAAGATGCCAATCATGCGGTTCTCATCGGTTCCACAGATAGCAAGACCATGACATCTGTTATCACATGCGTGGTCGCCGTCTGACATAATACGAACTGTAACCGCAGAGGTGGGTGCGCCGCATTGCAGCGAATCGACAGGCTACCGTAAGGCGGCTGGAATCCGTTGCGGCGATCCGAGCAGCCATGCTGCACAGTCTCACGAGCAACACAGATTCTACGTGGAAGGCGACTGCCAATCGGCCGTATCTCGTCGGTGATGTAACAACAATATTACAGCGTCAGATTAAGCATCCGGGGCAGACTGGCACAAAGGACAGAGGTGCGTGAATGTAGCACAGCTCAAAAAGTTGCAAAATCATGCAATGCGACTGGCTCCACTCACCGTCAGTGCAGCAGTGTTATAGGCTTAATGCACACCTACGACGAACGGAACTACTACAGGATTGTAAGTGCCTTATCTGACGAGATATAACGAACCAGATTACAAATAATACGACAAATATCATCAATACAAGCAAGGTGATGTACCAATATTGAAAAGAATGCAACCAATATTCAAGGTGACATTATCAATATCAAGCAGGATGTAACGAATATGGGACGGAACATGTCTCGTCCTCGATAAAAGAGTCAACACCAGGCTGTGGCCGGAGCGTTGCACTTGCCGCCTTTGCATCCGTTGGATTGATCCTGATGCAGCCGGGACTTTAAGCTCGGGTATGGCACACTACCATGAGCGGCAACGCTGCACTTGCGCTTACGAGACCGAATGAGGACTTGGTGGTGCTTTAGTGTAGGACTCACTGTTGGTAATGGCGAAACTGTTGTAATGCAGGTTGTTCAAAGTAGGTGTCACAGTGAATGTATCGTTCCGTAGCTATCGGGGAAGTTTTGAACTTAAGAGACTGTAGGGTAATAAATGCGATTCAAAAGTATTGCTTTTGAATGGTTGGTTGAACGAATATGAAAGTGTTATTCAGCACATTATTTCGATGCCGAACAATCACTGGCATAAGCGCATGGTTATGACCATCTCACGGTCTTGTGGAAGGTTATCCTGATGGTACATTTTGAGGAGACCGGTTGACCCGTTATGAATTTGCTCAAATTAAAAATTGTTAAGCCTTAAAACGGCGTTGCTGTCGATGATCGACTTGGTATCTGAATTTCGTCCCAAGAAATGGCGTTATTCCGTGTGGATACTATTGCCGCGAATCATGAAGGACAACCAACTATTGAACGTGTAAGGTCAATGCAACAGAATATTTATATATGATTTATATTGTAAAGCTGAGCTCTAGGCCTCGGCTTTTTCGTGTGCCTGTAGGCGATAATTTTCTGTATATAAAATTATCTTATCTATGAGTACTAAAACTGAAAGTCTAAAAATATGAAATTGATTATGCAATTACAATAATCGCTATATTCCGATATGTGGGATTTAGCATCGTAACTTGATAGGAAAGATGAAGAAGATTTATTTCAAAATTAAAAGTATTAAAATAGAACAACAATGACAAAATGAAGAAAAGATGAAAAAGTTGTTACAAGACAGAAATTTTTTGATATTGTATTGATCGATGATGACGGCAGGAAGAAGGTAGATGATAACCAATCTTGTGAGTACTTTTCTTTACATTCTTGTAATATAAACACAAGTGGCGTGTTTTACCGAGCCGGTAAGAAAGGATAATCATGAATCGAATTTAATGTTATTTGATAAGACAAAAATGCTACGTTGCGGTATCTGAAACTGTAAAACAGGTGGCGGCAGTGAACTGCAACAAAACGGTACAACCTGGGCACGTATGAGGCATTTCAGGCGGTGGTCACACGGTACATACGGAAGTTAATGCCGCTACATATATCACATGACGACGATTAATGATGTAAATGGCGCTGGTTATGTTGTACTGGTAATGCAGTTTATAGTGAAGGTAGTTATTTATAAATTTATCAAACCCGGAACCTGACATCATTTGATAACAGTCATTTGTACAATGGCACAGATAGAGGCACCATACAGAAATAGTTTTGCTGGCATTGCTATCGGTAAAATACGCATTATCTGTGCCGGTAATCCAACTTATTATTCCGCCGGTTTCACGGTAACTATGTTTCAGGCCATTGCGGTATTTCTTTGCTTTAGGTCATTATGCTCAGTTTTATCACCTTCATCCGGCGGCTTCGGTACAGCCAGCGCAGCGGATTTAACTTCGGCGATGCGTCAATCCGTCGCAGAAGGTGAGTTCTGCAAAGACAGGGTACCGCATCTTGGGCAAAGCGTAATGGTAGTTTCGCTGGTTATTCTGGCGCGCGTGATCAACCATTGCAAATCGGCAGCAAATAGAAACTATAAAATCATTCTGTCAACAACAACACATGGTACCCTTATGCACAATATAATGCCAATGCATACCGGTAACAGACAATTGTTCTGCAGTATTTGGTGCGGCGAGAACATTCACGTCAGCAATTTTGGATTCTATGGGCATTTCGGTTCTCTATCCGGCATTATGGCGCCAATGCGGTAGCTGGTGGGTTATAGTTAATGCTAGCAGTAGAATGCCTTTGCTATTTGTAATACGGTGCAATCTTCGGCACAAATGCGGTACATAAAAGTGCCAATGCAAGTGGTAAGAAGCCACATGGTAGTAGCTCACGCCGCTGGTGCCGATGCTAATAAGGCGGGTAGTTCTTCAAGTCAAATTATCGAACCTATCGCATTAGGCAGTAATGCAAAACTTGCGCGATGCGCTTGTACCTGAGCAGTACTAATGCATCGCAGATGGCGCTATTGCAATCGGTAAAGAAGCGAAAGCAAACAATACTACGACAGCTAATGGTCTTGGTGTTACTGTTATACTAACCCATGGCTATACAATGCTGCTGCAGAATCCACCCTTACATTGGGTAATTTCCCGGTACGGGCAGAGGTGCTTTTGTTAATGGTTACCTGTCATCAATCAACAAAACAATGTTGCAAACGTGAAGGTAGGTAACGTAGGTTCTGGAACGCCGTATCATCAGTCACCTAGCAGGTGGTGAAAACGATATCGACGCAACAAATGTAAAACAATTAAAATTGTAAACAGCACTTGGCAAACTATATCGCAGGTCCCACATATACGGAAGCTATGGCGAATGTCGCACATATAAAGCGCCTGATTACTATCAAGAACAGCACGTATCATACGGTAAAAGAAGCTGCTGAAGTATGGCAAACGAATTTCTTGCGTTAAAGCAACATCTGCTGATGCGGAACTGAGCAACACAGGTACATATATAATAAACAGACGTACTTCCGCAAAGAGAATTTCGCGACAGCTGTCGGTGTTGATGCGACCGCAACAATACGAACAGTACGGCTATCGAAGCTATAGCTAAATCCAGTGTAGATGATGGCGTTGCATTGGGTGCAAACCTGTTGCTTCCCAAGGCAGCAGGTACAGTAGGCTGGTAATGTGAAAACTGCAGATAGCCGTGCAATGTATTACGCGGATTGACAGGCGTCGCGGTTGACTTCCACCGCTATGGGTGCAAACGTGGTGGTACAAAAACTCGTCAATCACAAATGGGTCGCAGGTACAGCGATACCGATGTTGTTAACGTGGCACAATTGGTGCACGTTAATTTGAAAGTAGCTTACAAACAGCGGCAATAATGACGTTTGCTGGACAACCAAACATTGACTGTAAAAGATGGTTTTAAGTGTTACGACAACCAAACACTGATGTGACGCGATTGATGCAACTAAGAACAAGAGATTGACAATGTGCAAGTAAATAAGACTTGTCCAACATTACGGACGGTGGTAACTGTTATTCTCAAAGATGAAGCTCAAAAGAAAAGTAAAGTTATACAGAAACACAACGACACAGAAGGTACTGATGAATATCGATAAAACATATAAAGTTGACGTAGATGCTCCTGATTATCAATTAGTTGAAAACAGCAGTGCCGCTGACAAAGCTTTTACACCGTATCTGGAAACAAAGTTGACTCTTAACTGCACAAGATGCCAAAATCCTGCGAATAAGAAAAACTGTAACTACTGGGTATTGCATCCAAGTCAGAACTTGATGATAAAAACCGGAGCTTATCAAAGGTCTTAAATTCGACGCGAATACAGGCGGTGAAAAACAAATAAATGGGGCTCCAGCAGCAGTTAAAGGGATAATCATTATCATTACGGAAATCTCTCAAGACGCTAACGGCGACAGCACAATTGATGTAAAACTCGGTAAAAAACCTACGAAAACGATTACCGCAACCGGTGCAAACGGCGTAAGTGACGGTAAAATCGGCATCAACGGTAAAGACGGTAACAACTACCTGTTACCGTGACGGTCAACCCAGGTGTAGATGGTGCTCTGGAGCGATTACAACCTCGCTGCTGTAATATATACCAAAACCCGATGGTTCAACGAAGAAGTGGCAACTTGAACGATTATTCAACTAAAGGCAGACATAAGTTAAGCATCCAATGCCAGTTTAACAAATATGGTCAATAAGCGCTTCCGATTTCATACAGTAATAAGACAGGCTATTTGCTGTTGGTTGATGGCAATGCAAATTGGCAATTGCAATTGGTGAAAACTTGACTGGGTTTGCAATCCGTAACGGCATCCGACACTGTGAAAGTTACAGGCACCGCCACTGTAGGTAATCATACGGTAGCAGACAAAGCTAACCAAACTGGGTAACTTTAAACAGGTTTAGATAATACATCTTGAATACGTAGATCCTGTATATACCAAACCGCTACTGAAGAACAGTTGGAAAACGAAGTCAGCGATGTGTTATTAATAAGTTAATGTAAGTGCCAGATCATCAGTTTAATTGCTAACTGAATAACGCGGAAGACGGTTCTATAAGGTTGAAAACAACTGGCAGATTTGAAGGCAAAAGATTTCAGTAACCAGTGACGTTAAAACTGCAACGATTACGATATTGCGTTCAAAAACTGAATCCAGATACGTAAAAGATCTAAAAAATAATATGACGGCAACACAGGCCATACACAGTAATGGAAGGTCCCAACGGTACAAAATTACTAACTGAAAAGATGTAGTAACGTAGTTACCAGTCCCAAAGATGTCAGAAACGGCGGTCATCATATCGATGCTAAAACGAATTAAATAATAATATTACTAATGCGAAAACAGATCTATCAACACAGGTTCAAATTGATGCCACGTAGTGTAAACCAATAAACAGGGCTCCACTGTTAAGCACCATGGTGAGGTACTGACGTAGACACAGCGTGAAAAACCCCAAAACTTTCATCATCAATCAAGCAGATGCGCTAGTCAGGCAATGCCGACTATTGACGAAGATGAACAAAAACCTTAAAGCAAATTCGTGAAGGTTGGCAAAATGGTAAGGATGGGCGAAGTATTACAGGTTCCTGACATTACGCGCAAACGGCACAGACGGCAAGGTAGAAGGTGATTGATAAAAACGGAAGAAGCAAAGTCATTCTCGGTAAAGACGGCGTAGCTACATCGGTTTGACAGGGTCAGCAGCGGAACGAAAATCTATATGAATGGTACTACGGTATCACCTGTGAAACCAGGTTACCATCGATCCTATGACAGGCGTTAAAGGCGAAAAAGGTTGATGGTACAAATGGTCTTACACGGTCGTTTACAAAGACGGTAATGGCGAACACTGCTGGTGACCATGGAAGTATGGTTTACACCACTGGCACAACATCATAACAGTGACAAAACAAAAAATTGAACCCCAGAAAGGTGAGCAGCGTAACTGAAGCTGAACTGTCGCATTCAAGAGCGCATCTGGCAACATCATCAATGAAAAGCTACGGCATCGACAAATTGAACTCAATTGGCGAAAGACCCAAAATTTTGATCCTGCAATACCGCTAGCACCGTGTTGCGCAGCACCGGCGGTGTCAAACTGCGCCATCAACACAGCTGGCGGAGAAGGAACAGTGGCAATTGGTGTAACAGGCCTTGATAATAAAGATTGGGATGCACAAGATTGTATCTGGTCAGCAACAGAAGATCAATTGAAAAAGCGTTGATGCTCAAAGTGCTAACCCACTGATTATCGTTTGATCAGAAATCAAGCAGGCTCTAATGGAGACTACATCGTAGATGCAAACGGCGACGTAGCGTTGACTGTACAAGATAAGAATCATCCAGACAAAACAGAACCGTTACAACAAAGACGTTGTTTCTAACCAAGCTTGATAAATCACGATCGCGCTGTTATGCATGATTTGACCCGACGTCTGCTGCAATCATTAGCCCTACATGTTAACAACAAACAAGGTGGGACTATCGCAACGAATGTAGCATATGCCAGGCAACGATGGCGCGCCGGAAGCGGCACACGTGGACCATTTAATGACAAAACCGCGATAGTGCGGTCGCACGACTAACAAAGGTTTGAAATTCAATGCTAATGGTGGTAAGGCGAAACGTAAACTAAACTTGGTCGCGCTCATCACCGTTCGCGTGAAGGTAAGCTGATGATGCTGATCACAGCGGTAAAATATTAAACTTCATCAACCAAGACACAAGGCAACACGACCATCGACGTGAAGATGAATAAAACCCGCCGAATCCGTGAAGGCTGGCAAAGATGGTAAGGATGGCGTGTCCATTGGCAGGTCATCCTGACGCGTGAACGGCAATAGACGGGCAAGTGTAAAGGTGACTGGTGGCGACGGCAGTTAGTTGCACTATTTCTGGCAAAGACGGTATAGTCACATTGGTCTCAACGGTAAAGACGGTCGTGCGCTGACATTTCTGTTGGAAAGGTGATCCGGACCTCAACGGTAACGAAATCACTGTATTAACACATCGATGGTAGGTGACACATCATGGCAACCAAGGATGACGGTATGGCATACGGTGGTGACTCCAGTAATGTGGATTAAGAAAAACTTAATGAACAATTGGACATATAAAGGCGGCGTACCGACGAAGATGGTTGACTCGAAAACAATATTGGCGTTATGTAAAATAGTCCTCACTGTTCGTTTGGCAAAAGACCTGAGTATGAACTTGAACTCGAATATACCACCAACGGTGTTAACGGTGACTGGTAAAACTGCATTGTAAACGGCGCAGGCACATGACTATTATCAATACAGCGACGGGTAATCCGTCGACAGCTCGTTACAAAAGACAGCGAGAAGATTACCGATGCGTCATCCATGACGAAGGGACGCACTCGATCACGACGAGGCAAGAAGGTTACAAACGTTCAAGACGTACGAAGGTGCCAAAGATAGCAAAGACTTGCTGTTAACGGCGGTCAGTTGCATGATGCTGTTGAAAAGCTCTTAAAACTCAGCGCTTTGGCGCGAGGCGAAGCACGGCCAATCCGTGAAGAAAGCTCTTGGTGAAACTGGCATACGTTAAGCAGTATTGACAAAACATCAAAACATCCGTAGACGACGGTGTGCTGTTAAGGTAGAATTGAAAAGCATCACTGTAGATACTGCAAACACTCAGGGCTGTGACTACAGGCAACACTACATGGATACAAACGCGTTGCCTATCAAGGACGCATGCCACGAAGCTGACTAAGTTGACTAAAGGCTGCACGCAAATCAATGATGGTGGCAACAAAGCAGTTACCGTTAGTCGAGACGGTTTGACTATCGAAAATAGGGTCACTACAGGTAACAAAAGACGGTATCGATGCGTACTCGATGAAGATCACTACGTAGCTGCTGGTTACATCGCGCTGGTAGCAGGACGCTAAAACGGCGGTCAGTGCATGCAGCTGTTGTAGACTTGTATCAAATCCATCGCGCTTCCGGTCTGTAAAGCGGAAGACGGTCAATCCGTGAAGAAACCTCTTGGCGAGACAATCGACTTGAAAGGTGACGGCAACATCAAAATCTCCCGTGGACAATGGCGCTTCCTCAAACGGCCTTTGAACGATAAGATCACTCTTCGGTCAAGATCCAGCAAACACAAGCAGCATCGATGGTTCTGCAGGTACACACAGCCGTGGCGATCGGCGGTAATCAAGTTACATTGACGGCAATGCACGGTTCCGTAACGGCAAATACCGTGAGAAAGCTGGCGATGAAGTTGCAGGTAAACAAACTTCTGACGGTAAAGAAGGCAACTTGCATAGCAGGTTTGGATAACAAAACTTGGGATCCTGAAAACCCTGTAGCAGTTCCTGGTCGCGCCGCAACAGAAGATCAATTGAAAGCCAGCGCGACGACTTCAGTAACAAAGCAAGAGACAGGTCGATGTATTCCAAGGTGGCCAACCTGGCGATAGAAGCGGTAAAGTGGTTCGTGGTGGAGATACTATGAACCCTTACTGGTGGTGCTGATGTGAACCGTTTGGCGGATAATAATATCGGTGTTGTGAAAACTTTGCCGCCAGATGGTATATAATAACATCACAGTTGGCTAAAGACTTGAAAGGTCTTGAGTCCGTAACTACTACAGATCTCGCTGGTATTACGCCTGTATATCGCAGAACGGTGGCGTGTGGTTACCAATTACACCTGCTCCAAAGGCATGCAGTATGCCTACTAAGAGACGCCTTAACACAACGGTGGTAATAGAATTGCTCAATGCTGGCCCTGGTGTAGATGGTACTGATGTGGTTAACGGCAAATCGGGTGAGCAGTGCTATGCGCAGGTGTGGACAGTGCATTCCAAGCCGGGATGTAGGTGCTACGTCTGCGACTATATTTCCGGCCTTTAAACCTTTACAATATGACCCATTGGAACCAACGCAAGTATTGGTCGCTGTGAAGCCACTACAGCGGCACAGACAGTCGCCGCTGTAGGTGTAGCGTCACCATACTAATGAATCTACAATGTACGCAGGGCGTGGTCTCTTTGGCGGTCATGACAACATGATTACCGCGGCGTCTCCGCAAATTTGGTACATCTGACGCTAAGAAAGCCATCCCGGCACGCTATAGACAGGCCCTAACGGCTCTGCAGTGCATGCATTGCAAGATGAAGTGACTGCGTCGAGCTGAATGAGACGCATGGAAACAACATGACTCGGAGTTAACTGCGCAAATACGATCGGGCACAACTGCGAAGTAGCTGAAGAAAATGAAAGCTCAAATCGCATTGCTGATGCAACAAGCAGGACTTTCCAAATAGAGCACTCTTTGGTCTTGTTATGGTAAAGAGAGAGAGGAAAGTACTGCTTCAGCAGCTACCATCGCGTCAGCAGGCAAGGACACATTCAAAACATTTATGCCCGTATTGGCACTTGCTTGTGTGTGCGTGGTGGAATCGCGGATGCAGCTCAAGATCGACGACGATGCTGCCAGAACAACGGCTGAACCGTGAGCGTGCTTGAAACAGAAGTGGCACTTTCCGTACCTAGCGAAAGCATATGTTCGCGATGCAGTGAACGTCACACAATTCCACTGGGACCGAGTGGTAAACGTATCATGGACGATTCTCGTGTTATGACCGGTCAAGAAATTACCGTAATGTGTTTGTATCATGAACGTTCGTCGTAGCTGGTACATCATGAGCCATCGTTATAAGAACGACAGCTATGCGTTTGGCGTTAGACCGTTTGTATAATGATTACAAACAGTTCTTCTGGGTTTCATGCGACTATGTCACAGAGATGCTAAATTGGACTATGCGCAACAAATCATCGATATCTTGGATTAAATACGGCCAATGAACATGATGATGATGATTGCGTTCTATATGATGAAATGGTAATCTTCGAAAGCTTGAACTGAAACATGAAGGACGATAATCATAAAACCTGTAGATGAAAAATGGAATTCCTACGGTGGATGAACTGTAGTGAATTTGCAACGATTAATGCACCTACAATTCAATAAAATTTAGACTATATCATATGACGAAAGCCGAGGCACAAACCGCCTCGGCTTTGTCATATCGTCGTCACAGTATGTAGATATGTAAATTTAATTCCACAAATATATGAAAAATGAAGAATTTATCTATTTTAATCTATTAAATAAACCATAAAATGAATGCAGAAACATGAAAAAGCTGTTTTAATATTAAATTATTTGATATAAAGTAGTCCTTTAGAGTGAGTATCTTATGAGAAAAAGATATGCATAATAGTACTTAAACTATAGTGTTAGTACTATTGTTTTGTATCATTAAGTGTAGATGATTTTTATGTCTATTACTTCTTCTTTTATTTTTTGTTTTTTTATACTTGAGGGCTATAAATAGAAGGCAACCGGTGGAGCCAGTAGTTCAGTGAGAAAGGAATAACATGAATCGAATTTATAATGTAATTTTGGAGTAAAGCTAAAGGTGCTACGTTGTAGTATCTGGGTTAGTTAAGAGCGGTGAGTAAAAGCTAGTGTAAATTCTGCAAGAACGAGCATTACTTTCCGTCGCGACCTGTTCTTTGCTATTACGGGTTGTTTAGTATCAGGAATTGCAAGCAAATGTAACCTGAATATAATTAATTGCTACAATGTAATAGCATTGCCATTCGATGATAATGCAGAAATCCACCAGGTGATAAATCTGTGGCTGTGGTAATGACGCGACTACATTAGCAACAAGTGAAAATGGTATTGCCATCAGTAATGGTGCAAGGCTGAAGGGCAACAACAGTGAAGAGTTCCATATCCTGCGGGTACTATTGCTATCGGTCAAGGGTCGGTTACAAAGGAAATGGCGATATTATATTGGGTCGTCAAGCGAAGAACACGATTTCCAGTATCATCAACAACCTGGATCCAGTGCAGTTGCGTAGGTGCAAGCGGCTTCTTATGGTTCTCGTGGCGACGTAGTCATCAGTGCTGCGGCCGGAAGCTAATGGTGAAAAGATACTACTGCAGTAGTGACGGACGGCTGTTTTGCAATCTGTAGCTATCGGTAGCGTAGCGGTATAGCACACAATCTGTGGCTATCGGCGATGATGTAAGGATCTATCGGGCGTCCTCTATCGCTATCGGCGGTGATGATATCGATCAGGTAAAGCCCTGATTTATGAAACTATTCCTGATTTAGTGCAGGTACGAGAAAGAAACTTAACCGTGAAGTGGGCGCGTTGCATCCAGGTGGATTGTTTGGCATCTCTTAATGATAGTAGAACTATGTAAATACTGCATCTATCAAATGCCAGCCTTGCTGTTATGATGACGCAGTCTTTAGGCACAGGTTCTAATGCTCAGTGCTAACTCCTTCCCATCAAAGGTGTGGCTAGCACCGCTATCAGTGCTTATGGCTCGTGGCTAGAGGAATAACTCTCTCTTTACTGTTATTAGTCAGGCTGGTGTATGGGAAAATTACAGCTCGGCAATACAAATACAGTGGTGATATGACGAATGCAACTCTATCCAGTGCATCCGCTGGTGCTCTTAGTAAAAGGCAATAAGGTTTACGGTAATAGTACATATGTGCTATCTGAGTAGTGACAATACGGTACGGGACTGCTACTGTTACAGAAATTACAGAAGCTAATGGCGATAAAATTAAAAAGGTTACTGCTGGTACGGTTAAGGTAATGGCTGGCTGGTGCATTTGGTTATAAAATACCATTACAACGGATGAATTCCTATGCAGTAGGTAATAACTCTATTTCATTGACAATGGCATGGTTCTAGGTAACAGTGCTTCAGTGACGGCTAATAATGGTTTGGCATGGTAATAATACGAAAAGTAGCTAGCCAACAATGCCGTAGCTATCAGTAATAGCTCACAAACAGCGGCTGGCTACTCCTTCTGCAACAATCAATGGGGCAACTCATAACTTTGCAGGCTAAATCCTACTTCTGATAGCGTAAACCAAAGGCAGGTAATAAGAACGAGGCTGTTACTAATGTAAGCGGCCAGTCGTATTTCTACATCCACTGATGCTATCAATAAGCGTGGTATTTGCAGTTAAAACAGAAGTGGAAAAAGGCGTATCTATGCAGGTGATGTAAAAAGCTTTTGAGTCTGCAGACAATAATTCACTCGTAAATTAGGCGAACAAACTAATGTTGTAGCGTGACTGATGCAACTAAATTGACAGATAACAATATCGGTGTCATTTCTAATGGCACTGATACGCTAAATAAATTAACAAAAACATTGACTGGTTTAGGGCAGCATTAGCTAGTATTTTCTCAATAACAGCGGATTATTATAAATAAAGTAAAACACTATAACATCTCCAAATGGTATCAATGCGAATAGCAAAAGATCACCAATGTAGCTGATGGTACTAACCCTAATGCGGTTAACTATAGTCAATTACAGTACGTTGCTCTATCGATAAAGCACCTACCTTGAAAGCAAAAGATACCATTAACTGTAACAGAGGTACAAATGCGACAGGTGGTAAGGAATATGCTGTTGGCTTGGTAGTACAGTAATGTTGGTACTGCACATCCTGCCAACTGCTGATAGTATGGAGTCGTAAACAGTCTTCAAAATACAGATTGGAATGTAGATAATCCTGTGGCTGTTCCTGGACGTCTTTTCTGAAGATCAGTTGAAAAGGTTAACGTACAGTTAATATAATAAGGATCAAATCGACAAAATAAACAAGCAATCATGATAACAAAACAAATATCACAACAAATGCCAGTATGTACATTACTATGTACAAAATGTCAAAAGAATGCTAACGATATCGTTACCATCAATAAAACTATTGAAAAAGGTTGAACTTTGATGGGGACTCTGATGCAACAATCAATAAGAAATTAGGTGATACAGTTTATGTTAAAAGCGTTTAGGTACATTGTCAACAACAATATCGGTGTTGTATCCGATGGTACTGGCATTGAATGTGGAATGGCTAAACATTGACTGGTTTGGACAGCGTTACAGCTGTGTCTACTATAACAACAGCGGTTTTGACCGTAGGTGGTAAAATTATGTATCTCAAATGGTATCAGTACTAATGACCAAAAGATCCGCAATGTGGCTAATGGCGACATGGTACTAACTCTAAAGATGCAGTTAACGGCGGTCAGTACATCAAGATTGAAAGCAAGATCTTGGTATTAGGTACGAATACTTTCCAAGGGTGGTTAAATAATAAAATTGATAAAATACTAAAACAGATCTTATCAATAAAAGCCTTCGTTTTAACGCGGATAATGACGATGAAAAACGAATAAATTGAAACTCTCAAGTAACTGTAAACGGTGATGACAACATTACTACAGAAATTACTCAAACTGGTGATGATACTAAGATTGTCTTAAATTAAAGAAAGATCTTAATGTTAGATCTCGCACCGCTACGGATACTGTAAGAAAAGCAGGGGGACGTCACAATGGGTAAACAAGCTGATGGTGCGAATCCTGTGACACAGGCAACTATGTTACTGATCTTGATAATAAGACTTGGGATCCAGGGAATGTTGTATCTGGTCGTGCCGCAACAGAAGACCAATTGAAACAAGCTTTGGCAAATCAAACTGCAACAGGCCTTAGATTTGATGCAATGTAGGCGGTGTACAAACTAGATGAAATTAGGTTCTGCATCGTAAAGGCGGAAGGTAAGGCTGCTGATATCTCGATTATAGCGGTGAAAATATCAAGACTACGTCAAACAAGATGCAGCAGCAGGCAATACGACGATTGACGTGAAATGAGCACCTTAAAGCTGATCTGCGACAGTTTGTCAAAGGTGATGGTAAGAGATGGTGTATCCGTCACCAGCCCTGATATACAGTGAGATGGTACAGACATGGCAAAGGTAGCTGATTACCGATCAAAACGGCAAGATGCTGTATCTATATGTCCAGCAAAGATGGTGTGGGGTCACTATCGGTTTAAGCGGTAAAAAGACGGTAAAAGTGCGGATATTACTGCTGAAAAGGCGACCCTGATATCGAGAAGGCAACGCAAATCACGCGTATTAGTACCAAGACGAAAATGGTAAAACCACCAGGCAACCAAAGATGACGGTGTGAAATACGGTGGCGATAGCGGTGCTGCTTGATCAACAAAAGCAACGAGACAAGTAAAGCGTAATCGGCGGTATTACTGATGCTGTACAAAGTTGACCTACAGAAGACAATTTAGGTGTCATCGTGTCCGATGGTAGCAATAACCTCAAGGTTCGTGTGGCAAAAACTTGAAAGGCCTTGAAAGCAGTAACAGCTAAAGAGTGCGCAGGCAACGCTACGGTTAGTCAAATGGTGGCGGCATAGAATTACACCTGCTATGATGGTAACCCTGGCAGAGTCTAACTAAAGATGGTTTGGATAACGAGTGGCAATCAAAGATTACTAGTAACGGCTAATGGTGCGAGCTCCAACTGGTGCAGTCAATAAAATCTCAACTGGATCGAGCTGCATTTGCTGCTGCGACTAACTGTATTGTAACGGTGATAATAATCAGATTTACATTATGACAATCCAGATGGTTCAGCTATGGTAGTAAGCCTTAAAGACCAAGTAACGTGGAAGCTCGATCCGAAGAAACAAATGTATCGCTGGTAGTAGCAGGCACCAATCAAAGCCGGTGACGAGATTGAAATCGACAGTGACAATAAAGAGCACTAATAACAGATGGTCAAAGATGGTCAAGCTGTCTATCGCCATGAGCTGATGCAACTAGACAGTACAGATGGCAAAGATGGTATCACAGGCAGGGTACGCAAGATGCTGTATCTGTGTCCGAGTAAAGACGGTGTTGGTCACCTATCGTCTTAACTGGTAGAGACGGCCGTAGTGCGGATATTACCGTTGATAAAGGTGATCGAACTTAGACAGTAACAACATCACTCGTATTAAAGTACCAGGACGACAAACGGTAAGACCCACGCAAGTGGCAACTCAAAGATGATGGTATGAAATACGGTGGCGATAGCGGTTCCGTAATCAAACAAAAAAGCAACGAACAAGTTAATGTAATCGGGTGGCATTACTGATGCTATGCAGTTAACTACAAGATAATTTGGGTGTTGTATCTGATGGTACTCGCAACCTTAAGGTTCGTATGGCAAAAAGACTTGAAAGCGCGAAACAGTAACAACTAAGGATCTGCCGGTAATGACTGACAGTTATGAACGGTGGCGGTGTAACGGTACACCTGCTAGCGGTAATGCGGTAAATCTTACTAAAGATGGCCTCAACAACAGCGGTAATACAATTACAATGTGGCCTGCTAGTGTGAACAGCTACGAGATGCGGTTAACGTAAAATCAATTGAAGGTGCAACAGATGGGTGTAATGCTGTAACTCCATGACGGGCGAAACACAACATGTGAGCGCACATGCGGTCGCTATGTCTACCATGAAACCTATTCAATATGATCCATTGGAACTAACTCAAGTGATGTGGTATCGGTAATTACAGAGGGTGAAACTAGCGGCTGGCTTGGCGTTACACATTACACAACAGAAGATACAATATTCCATGTAGGCGTATCTGTTGGTGCACCACCATAACGGTGAATGCCGGTGTAACTCGCAATTCAGTACTTCCGATGCGAAGAAAAGCAGTTCTGAACGTTACAAAGGTGGCCTATCAGCTCCATTTATGTGTTGCAGATGAGGTAACAGCATTAAAGCTGAAAATGCACGCATGCAAAAGCCTTAACAATTGTCTTCTGTGAAGGCTGATAATGCACGTATGCAACAACGTGTATTGAATGGATATCACTCTGTGAAGGAAGATAATAATGAACAAATGAAGGCTCAAGTGCATTGTTGATGCAACAAGCACGAGACTTACAAAATAAATTTGACTTGATTAAATGGGTTATTTAGTATACTCTAGTCATGTAAGAATCATGTAAGGAGTATGAAAGTAGCAGCTTCGAGGACAGACTCATCATTAGGAGGTTTCATGAAATTCAAAACATTTATGCCTGTATTGGCACAGCGTATATGCGCGGTAGGTCAAGCGGATGCGGCTCAAGATCGATTGATGATGCCAGAACAACCGGCTGAACCATTAAGCGTAATTGAAGCGGAAGTTGCCGGTTCCTGTACCTAGCGAAGAAGTTCGCGACGTGAGTGAATGCTTTTACACAATTCAATTGGACCAAAAGCAAGAGCATGTCATGGACGATTCTCGTGTTATGACCGGTCAAGAACGTTACCGTAACAATGTGTTGTACTATACGTGAACGTTCAGTCGTGACTGGTACATCGTGAGCCATCGTTATAAAATGATAAGCTATGGTCGTTTGCGTTGGACCGTTTGTACAACGATTACAAACAGTTCTTCTAGAGAACAGCCGACTGTATCTGAAGACGCTAAATTGGACTACGCGCAACAAATCATCGACATCTTGGATCGTAATACGCCCAATGTACATGATGATGGTGCGTTTCTACATGAATGAAATGGTAATCTTCCAGCTTGAACGAAGACATGAAAGACGGTAATAATCGCGTAAACCTGTGGATGGCGGCTCCTGCGATGGACGAACTTCACAGTGGATCTTCGTAAAGCGATTAATGCACAACAATTTCAAATAATTTTAGATGATTCAATTATAAAATTAAGTGTTGTTGTGTTGTGATTTCTTATAATTGTATGGCCGATATATCAGGGTGTTGTTTCGCAGATAACAATACCCGATATTTTTCATCACATATATTTTGCAATCAATGTGATTCATGACCTTGAATCACCTTATATATAATTTTTACGATAGCGTAAAAGTTGTGATGCAGAAATTGTAACTGATCGTTAGGTTGAACGTCCGCATCATATGTGAATACGCCTTCTTCCCCATAAGCGACAACTTTGATTGTGAAGTTTGATTATCTCCGTGTAACTACGATATCTTCTTCTGTAACCATATTTGGTTTTATCTATATTTTGTTGCAAGATATTGAGTTCTGACATAGATTTCTTCCTCCTTTCTGCTTTCAGTATAACAATAAAAATTAAAACACATGGGTAATCGTATAAAGGTGTTTTATACACTATGCTCTATTTCTATAAAGCCTATAAAAGCCCGCCAATACGCCTTTAGGGTGTCTAGAATAGGAACCACGGCGATTTTGAATTTCACCTGTCATTCCCCTTTTACTATGTAATAAAATGCTACCTTTATTGATTGTGCAATAGATTTAATTGCTTAAGTAGATGATGTAATATGTGTACGTACATTGAGTCAAAATGGCAGGAAAACTACTGTACGATATCTGTTTATGAAAGATATCATTCTATTATATGGTCTATCATAAATCAGAATGATGAAGAGAAAATAAATTGGTTATATATGATGTGATATTGGTACATAATTATGGAGCATATTAGTATTATTTATGAAGTTGGTGAAATAATAGTATACAGCATTTATGCAGAATATTCAGATATATTTAATTTTATCGAAATTATTAATATCTTAAACTACAAAAGTTTATGAAAAGTAAAATGAGTTTACTTTTCCCGTAATTTGTGGTATTTTAGATATACATTCAAAGAATATCGAAATTCTCAATGCATCCTCGATCCATCATTGTTATTTCATTAAATATGTAGATAGTTGGATTAAGTAAGTTTTTATGGAGAAAGATTAATGAATCGAGTATTTAAAGTGATTTGGAATCACAAGAGGGCACCGTATGTCGTGGCGAAACAGCAAAGGCATGACGAAACGTTCCTCTTTGTCGGTTGTATTCTCTAAAATGGTGGAGTGCTACAGCGGTTGCCGTTATGTTGACGGGATTATGATGCCTACGGATACGTATGCGACATCAATAACGAGGTGATAATGCCTATGCTGAAAATGATGGCGGTATGCCAGTTGGTGATAAAACAGGTATCAAAAAGGAAACTATAGCGTGTCAGTAGGATCAGAAGCATCTGTGAGGAAAGATGATACCGATGAAATAATGCCCAAAATGGTATTGCTATCGGACATAAATGCAACAGTTAAAAGTAGATCATGCAGGAGACCCTAAGATTCAAGATAAAAGTGGTGGTATTGCGATTGGTCATACCGCTTCAGCTACAGAGATTAATACAGTTGCCATTGTACTGGGGCTAAAGTGACTGCGGCTGAAAGCTGTTGCAGTGGTAAGTAATTCTAAAAGTCTTTGTTCATAATGGCGTGAGCAATGGGGAATGAAACTCATTAATTCATTAAATGGTTTTGCATTGGGTAATAATGCAAAAGCTGGTTATAAATGATCATGGTAGCTGTTGCAGGGCTGGCTAACGACCAACGTTCGGGTCAATGCGCGTGCTTTGGGGTGGCTCTCCATGGCGTTTGGTAATGGATGCGAAGGCCGGCGGTGGCGGTGATATTGCTATGGGTTAATGGCGCCAATGCGAGAGCCCAATGGGGTGTAGCAATCGGTAATGGTGCAAAAAGCACTAGAGACAGGCACTCGATGCAATCGGTGCTAATTCTACAGCTAGTGGTGGTGCTCTCTTTGCTATGGGCTGAGGATAGTGTGGCTAGTGGTGCTTCTTCTATCGCTATTGGTGAGACTTCAAAAAGCGACTGCAGATAATTCTATTGCTATGAGTAAAAGGCGCAATCGAGTGCAGATGATTCCATTGCTATCGGTAAAAATGCATCGGAATTGGTACGAATCACAAACGATCGGTGCATTGGGTGCCAACTCCAAGACTGCTCAATGTGGTAGGCACACAAATCAATTGGTAAATGGTTTGTGGTATAAAAACTATGCGGCGGTTCTGCTGATTCCACACGCTTAGTGTGGTAGCGATACACTAAACGACACTAATACAAATGTGTTTGCCAGGTCGTGTGAATGCACAATCTACAGATACAATCAACGGTAGCCAATTATTATGGTGTTGCTAATACTTTAGCGTAATTTATGAAAGCACTACAAAAAGGCACTTTTGAGGTGGCAATGACGCTTGACCCTGATACGGGTAACTTGTCGATGAGCAATATCGGTAACACAGGTAAAAGGCACGATTCATGATGCCATTAAATTCAATAAGACACTGATTGATAAAGGTCTTAACTGATGCTAATACAGGTGGTGCTAAAACCAACCTGTTGGGTTCTAAAGTTACTATCAAAGTGAGCGGCAATATCAATCTTGATTACACAAGCTAATGGTGATGCAACTATTAATATGACGTTTGGGTAACTACTAGTTACACAGATCTGTGAACCTACTGTGATGGTACTACTGGTCATGTAACAGGCCTTCAAAATAAAGAGACTGGAATGAATGAAATCACTGTGGCTGCATCGGCGTACTGCAGAAGATCAGTTGAAAAAGGTAAATGATAAAGTTAATGCCAATGAGCGCAATCGATGAAAAATGCTGAGTGATATCAATACCTATAAGCAAAAATATCACTAAAAATGCAGCGACATTGCAAATAACAAAACTGATATCGCTAAAAATAAGCAAGACATCTCTACTATTAATACAAAAATTAATAAAAGTTTGAATTTTTGCTGGCGATACAGGCACTGTAGTAATCAGACAATTAGGTGATACAGTTATTGTTAAAGGCGGTGCGACTGGTGCATTGTCCGATAGCAATATCGGTGTTTACATCCGACGGCAATGGCATTTGAATGGAAATTAGCTAAAACATTGACTGGCTTGGACTGGCGTTACAGCTGGTGACTTTTCTATCAGATAATCGGTGTGACTTGACCGTAGAGCGGTAAAGAAACGTATGTCCATCAGGTCTCAATGCGAATAATCAAAGATCACTAATGTTGCTAGTAGTGATAGCGACCTAATGATACAGTTAACTGGATAATTACAAGCGCTATCGGTGGTGCAGCTAAAGCATCACTGTAAACCAAAAAGGTATGCAAATATAACTGTAACAGAAAGCTACAAATGCTAATGGAGCAAAAGAATTTACTGTTGGTTTAGGCAATAAAATTACAGCGTAGGTACTGCAAACCACTGTAACTGCCAGACGGTGATGCTGGCATGTAACAGGCCTTATAAGTACAGATTGGGATATGACATCATCCTAGCAGCTGTACTGGTCGCAGTGCTACAGAAGATCAGTTGAAAAAGGTTAACGATAAAGTTAATCACTAATAAAAGCTGACCTATCAGATAAAAATGCGAGATATAACTACTGATAGCAAAAATACAAGCAAAGCTATTTCGACGTTGCCAAATAGCAGGCTTGAATTTGATGACTGAGCTGATTCTGGTGCGTTAGTCAATAACGACAATTAGGTGACACGTTACTGTTAAGGCAGTGCTACGAGCGCATTGTCCGACAGTAATATGGTATTTGAATCCGACTGTGGCACATTGAATGTGAAATCGCTAAAGACTTGTTAAACTGGTTTGAGATAGCGTTACAGCTGGTAATACTAGATTGATAGCAACAGCGACTGTGAGCGAGTACATATGTATCTCCAACAGGTATCCAATGCAAATGACCAAAAGGAACCGAATGTTGCTAACGGGGATGTGTCTTCTAATTCCAGATCGCAGTCAACGGCGGTCAATTGCACAAAGTGCTAAAATGAACTTATCAACAAGAGCCTTCGTTTCGTGCAGATAATAACGATGTGAAAAACGAACAAACTTGGTCACAAAGTAACAGTAAATGGTGATGGTAATATCACTACTGAAATTACGCAAACCGGCGATGATACTACAATCGGCGTTAAGATGAACAAAAATCTTAATGTTCAAGCATTGACGGCTACAGATACGTGAAGAGCCGGCGGTGTAACAATGAGGTAAACACGCTGATTCTAACAACCATCTTAACTGGTCTTGATAATAAAGATTGGGATGTGAGTGCAACTAATCCTGTAAGCGGTCATATTTGCCTGAAGATCAATTGAATAAGGTAGTGATGTTGTTAGAACCAAAGGTCTTTCTTGCTACAGATTACCGTTTGGTGAAAATCACTGCTACTGCAGATGGTGCTTATACGTTGAAGTTTCTAGCGGTGATGTTACTTGACTGAAGATAAAAACCATGCAGGTCAGAGCTGTTAAGATTAAGGACATTTCCTCTAAATCTAGCCTTGATAAATTGACAGATCATTACTGTTAAGTATGACTTTGGACAACGGCAATGGTGCTGATAAGACAAAAGTAAGTTATGAGAGGTCCTGCTTACACTAATAAAAGCGGGTGGCACTCACGTAACTAACGTGGCGTATGCTGCAGGTAACGATGGTGCCGAAGCGGTTAATGTGGATTAGCCGAAGATAAAAATCAAAGATAGTGAAGACGCATTAACTAATGAGTTTGAAATTCGACGTGCTAACAGTGGCGGTGTAAAAACTAATAAACTTGGCTCTACAGTTTACTGTTAGAGGGCGGAGGTACTGATGTTGATGCTACTATCTGTGGTGAAAACTCTTTCATCACACAAGATCAGATGGTAACACAACTATCGATGGAAGATGAACAAAAACCTCAAAGCTAACAGTGTAGCGATTGCTGGTAAAAATGGTCAAGACGGCGTTACAATTAAAAGGTGGCGACGCTACAAAGAAACAGTGTAGATGGTACAAGCATTAATCGTTTAGTGACCGAAGATAAAGACGGTAATACACATACGCTCGCAACTCTTGACGATGGTATGATGTGCGGCTGGCGATACAGAAATGTGATTAAAAAGAAACTTGGCGACCAAGTGAATGTTAAGGGCGGTATCTCGATAAGCAAATTAGCGACTGAAGACAACATCGGTGTTGTTTCCGGCGGTTCGATACATTGAAATTGCGCTTGGCAGAAAGATTGAAAAGACGACGTCTGCTACTTTCTGAAACGGCGGCGTAATAATACGTCATGGCAATGACCGTCAATCGTGCTGGTGGCGGTGCGATACAGTCCACAAAAGACGGCTTAAATGACGGCAGTAACAAGATTACCGAATGTTGCTGATGGCCTGGACCTAACGATGCAGTTAATAAATCTCCAGTTGGATAAAAGCTCGCGGTCGCATCACAACGGTATCTGCAGGTAATAATATTACTGTGACACTAGCACCAGTAAAGATGGTTCCAAGAACTATGAAGTAAGTCTTAAAAGATCAAGTGACATTGGGCTCTGATGCTACAGAAACAAATCGCAATGGATGGTACTACAGGGTACTATCAAGGCTGGTGATAAGTTACAATCGACGGTAACAAAATTTGACTAATAAAAGCCGGTAATGTAACAATTGACGGTGAGCAGTACCATAAAAGCTGGCGACAAGGTATATCGATGGTAAAGATGGTGGATTACGGCGGGTAGGTATCTGTTGATGGTGAAAGCGGTCTATGTGACAGGTTTGGAAAATAAAGATTGGGATCCTAACAACATCACAAGCGGTCGTCTTTACAGAAGACCAATTGCAAAAATCTCTAGCTTTGGATAATAAGATTACTAACCTAGGTGATGAAATTACGAAAAAGTATAATTTCGTCGGTAATACAGGTGAATTCCACACGTGATTTAGGCCAAGGTTACTATCAAAGGTGAAGGTACAGAGTCTGACGATAAATACTCCGGCGAAAATATTAAAACAGTAGCCGACCAAGATGGTATCTATATCAGATGGCTAAAAACCTTAAGACTGACAAAGCAACTACTGATAAGGTAGAGTTGGCAAAAAGCGGTCAAGAGACAGCGTATCCATTACTGGCCCTAAACCGTACTGACGGTACAGACGGCAAGGTGAGGTATCAGAGTAAAGACGGTAAGATGCTGTATCTATGTCCGAAAATAAAGAACGGTGTTGGTCATATCAGTTTAACTGGTAAGATGAGTCGTAATGCGGATATACCGTTGATAAAGGTGATCCAGACTTGAACGGTAACAACATCACTCGTATTAAGTACCAAGACGAAAACGGTAAGACCACCAGTGGCGACTAAAGATGATGGTATGAAATACGGTGGCGATAGAGTTCCGTAATCAAGGAAAAAGCAACGAACAAGTTAATGTCGTGGGTGGCATTACTGATGCTAGCAAGTTGACTACGAAGACAATTTAGGTGTCGTATCCGATGGTACTGGCAATGCCTAAAGGTTCGATGGCGAAAGACTTGAAAGGTCTTGGAAACAGTAACCACTAAGGATCTTTGCTGGTATACGACAGTTATGAACGGTGGCGGTGTAACAATTACACCTGCTGAGCAGTAATCTGTAGAATCTTACTAAAGATGGCCTCAACAACGGCGGTAATACAATTGCCAATGTGAGCCCTGGTGTAAACAGCACGGATGCGGTTAACGTAAATCAATTGAGAAAGGTGCTACAGATGGGTTAGCTAATGCTATTAACTCCGTAGCGGGCGAAACACAACGTGTTGAGGCGCATCGTCGACTAGTCACCGTGAGGCCGATTCAATATGATCCCATTGGAACCAACTCAAGTGATGGCCGGTATCGGTATTACAGAGAATTGAAACTGCGGCTCTTGGCGTTGCCCATTACACAACAGAGATACAATGTTCCATGTAGGCGTGTAATCTGTTGGTAGCCATCATAACATGGTAAGTACTGGTGTAACTCATAAATTCGGTACTTCGATGCTAAAGAAAGCAGTTCCTGGAACGTTTACAAAGGAGGCCCTATTAGCTCCATGTACGTAATGCAAGATCAAAATGACTGCTTTGAAAGCTAAGTACGAAAAAGTAACGCGACAATGAAGAAGAGAGCACACAAGTGCATTATTGAGTGCAACAAGCGGGCTGAAATAATATGAAATAACATATTGATACGAGCGAATTGCTTATAAAAAGGCGCCAAAAAGCGAAATGCTTTTGGCGCCTTTCATCTAATAGATTCAATGCTGTTTGAGCATATATGTCATGAGTATTTTTGTAATGTAATTAAAATAGGTGAGTAACAGTGGATCATAATAGTTTACTAAGGTGAAATACATTTTTCATGAAGTTAATTTTATGCGATTAGTACATTTAGCATATTCATAAGATATGGGGAGTTTTTGTATATTCATAAATATTTATGATTTGGAAGTGAGTGTAGAGTGAAAAATTTTACTTTTACCCTAGAATATGATATGTTTAATATGATATGCATCGGTAAATAGCCATATATTAACTGTGTTTTTACTTTTTAAAAGAAATATAAAATATTTTATTATCTTATAAATTTGATAGTTTTATACAAGGAGTAAAACAGAGATGAACCGAATTTTTAAAGTAATCTGGAGTCGTACAAAGGGTGTTATGTCGTTGTGGCTGAAACAACGAAATATGTCAGAAACGATCGACAATGACATCAGTGATTTACCAGAGATGTCTGGGTCTGTAATTGCTACGGCTTTATTTATGTCCATGATGTCTCCAATGATCGTGCATGGGAGTACTATTGTACAAGAAGGGCGCCAGTGCTCAGGCTAAAAATAGCACTGTGCGATAGGTGACAACAGTACAGCAATGGCAGATAACATGTAGCATTGGGCTACAGAGTGCTACTGTTACAAAAACTAAATAGGGCTAATGTCAGCGTAATGTGCAAAGGTGTTGCCATCGGAAGAAATACAGCGTTGAAGTCAAATAATAGTGTTGCCATCGGTAATTTGACAAAAAGTAAGCTTCTTTAAATGGCTGCCCATGGTAATACATCCTGGGCTGGATGTGATGGGAGGGCCGGTAACTGTGTGAGCGCCGATAACGATCAGGCATTTGGGTACCAATGCCAGAGCTTGGGGTGGATCCTCTATGGCCTTTTGTAATAATGCTAAAGGCTAGCTGCTGGTGGTGCCGTTTGCAATGGGTAACGGGTCGCAGGCAAAAGAGGTAAATGGGCCGTTGCAATCGGTAATAATGCACAAGCTAAGGGCGAAGGGTCCAGAGCTCTTGAGTGTCACTCCTATGCAGTGAGACTCAACTCCAGTGCAATGGGCTGGGAAAGTAATGCCCGTGAGGATTCTTCTATGGCTATTCGTACAATTCTGACTCGAGTTCAGATAGTATTGCCATCGGTAATCGTGCGAGTTAGCTATGCAGAGGATAGCGTTACTCTTGGTAGAAATACAGACAGTAAAGCAAAAATCATATTCAGTTCAGTTGCGTGGGTGCATAATTCTGCAACTGCGGATACTCATAGTACACCGAAATCAACTTGTAATGGTTTGTGGTATAAGAAATTTAGCGGGAGGAGCGGCAGATTCTACTGTAAGTATCGGTAATGATGCACGGTAAAACGTCACGATTACAAATGTGGCGACAGGGGCGTATGAATCCCTCGTCTACAGATGCTATTAATGGTGAGTCAACTATATGCCGTAACTAAATAGCTTGGGCAATTTAGCCACTACTACTAAAAATATCCTTGGCGGTGTCTGGCGCTCGATCCACGATGCGGTAAATTAACGATGAGCGATATCGGTTTTTACAGGTAAGAGCGATTCACGATGCTATAGATATAATAAAGACAATATCGATAAAGGATTGTTCTTTTATGGTGATAACTGTTCAGAACAAGTAAAATTAGGTGACTACAGTAAGAATAAAGGTGGCGCTACGCGAGTGCTTTGGCTGACAGCAATATTGGGGTTCAAGCAGACGGAAATGGCACACCTAAATGTGAGAATTGGCTAAAAATTAACTGGTTTGGATGAGCGTAGCAGCAGGAACTGCTACGATTGATACAGGGGTGTCTATGGGCAGTAAACTCTATGTGTCAACAGGTGGTCTTAATGCCAATAATCAACAGCTAGAGGTGTTGCAGACGGTACAAGTAGTCAGGACGCAGTTAACTACGGTCCAGTTGCAACGATGCAATTAACGGTACAGCTAAAGAAGCCATTGTAAAAAGCAAATGAGTGATGGTAATAGTACGATAAAAGAAAACTCAACGGCGAAGGTGGTAAAGGAGTATACTGTCGGCTTAAACTATACAAGATCACTGTAAAGGGAAAGGGGCGTACCTCATCCTGCAACCATAGATAGTGGTACAGGAACGGTCTGGGTCTTACCAATACATCATGGAATGTAAATAATCCAGCACCTGTTACGGAGCGTCTTTTGCTACGGAAGATCAGTTAAAAGCGGGTTAATGAGAGAGAGTTAATATACAATCATCGATTAGTACTATCATAATTTGCAAACAATAGCCAGACATAGTAAAATAAAGATATTGCTCTATTAACACCGCCCATATAGGTGTAAGCTTCGCGGTGACAATGCTGCAACAACAGAAATTATCGAAACATAAAATACAAAGGTGATTACGCTGAGGTTCTGCTTATCCCAGTTATAATATCAAGTATTTCAATCAGACGTAATGCGCACGTAAATGTGAAAGCGCAAAAATCTCTAGAAAAGGAGACTGGACGAGTGCCAACAACCAGTGGTACAGTTAATGTAATGCTGGCGGTTTGACTGTTGAGTGGCCAGAAACTATGTACACTGTAGGTGTAAAGTACTAGTAATCATGCTGGTGTTCGCGGCCGGTACATCTTATAGTGATGCAGATCCATTACGGTCAACCACAAAGATGCTATCAACGGCACTGCTAAGGCATCTTCTGTGAAAGCAAAAGATAAAAATGTAGCCATGTGACAGAAGGTACCAATGCAAATGCCGATAATAATATTGGTGTTGTCGATGGTACCGTGGGTGACTGTAAAGTTGGCAAAATATTTAACAGGATTAGAGCGTTAATGCAGAAATACTACTATTAGTAAAAATGGTTTGAGTGTGGGTGCTAGAACCTATGTAACTCACCTGATGGCATCAATGCTAATAATCAAAAGATTACTGGTGTTGCTAATGGTACAGCGCCTAACGATGCAGTTAATTTCAGTCAATTACAAAAGTGCTATCGGTGGTACTGCAAAGAGGCGACTACAGTAAAATCAAAAGGATGCAAATGTAACCGTAACAGAAAGTGTACCAATGTGAATGGTGGTAAGAATACACTGTTGGATTGGGCAATAAACTTGCGGTAGGTACAGCACATCCTGTAACTGTGGACGGAACCACAGGAACTATAGCAGGGACTTACTGATCTGCTTGGAATGTAAATAATCCACAAGCCGTAACTGGTCGTCTTGCAACGGAAGATCAGTTAAAAAAACTGTTAATACTAAGTCAATACAAATAAGGATAAAATAGCTCAGAACACAACTGACATTGCTCAAAATGCGACTGATATCGGTAAGAATAAACAAAGATATAACTAAGAACAAGACTGATATAGCTCAAAAATACTACTGATATCGGTAAAAATAAGACTGATATTGCACAAAACAAAGCAAAATATTACTCCAGAACACACAAGATATTGCGACTAATAAAAATGCTATCTCTACAATCAATACAACTATTGCTAAAGGTCTAAATTTTGATGGAGACAGCGGTGCTGTAATTAACAAACAGTTGGGCGATAAGCTTAGCATCAAGGGCGGTGCAGCGGCTGCGAATTTGACGGATAATAATATCGGTGTCGTATCTGATGGCGACGATTAAAATGTAAAACTAGCTAAAACATTAACCGGTTTTGGATAGCGTAACGGCTGGGGGTACAACTATCAATAGTAGTGGTTTGACCGTAGGCGGTAAGACCTATGTAACTCCGAACGGTATTAATGCGAATGACAAGAAAATAACTAATGTTGCTGATGGTGAAGTGGCGGCTAATTCCAAAGAGGCAGTTAACGGCGGTCAACTTCATGCGGCTAAAACCGAATTAAATAACAACATTAATGATGCTAAAACTGAGATTAAACAAAAAAATATCGGTGATGCCAAAAACTGAACTCAATAAAAAAATATTAATGACGCTAAAACTGAACTGAATGGCAATATAGATAATGCTAAAAACCGAGGCTAAACAATAATATATCGACTGCGAAGAATGATGTGATTAATACAGGTCTCAAATTTGATGCGGATACAGGCGGTGCTAAGACCAATAAATTGGGTTCCAAGGTAACGGTAAACGGCGATGATAATATCACGACAGAAATCAGCCAAACTGGTGACGATACTAAGATCGGTCTTAAATTAAAGAAAGATCTCAATGTTACTACTATTACTGCGCTGATACTGTGAAAGCCGGCACTGTGACTATGGGCAAACAATCAGGTGGTGCAGGCGGTGCAAACGGTAACTTTGTAACAGGGCTCGATAATAAGTCTTGGAACGCGGATAATCCTCAAGCTGTAAGTGGTCGTGCTGCTACGGAAGATCAGTTGAAATCTGTTAATGATAAGGTCAATACAAATGTAACCAATATCAATAAAGGATTAAACTTTAACGGCGATAGCGGTGCTGCGATTAATAAAAAATTAGGCGACACTGTTACCATTAAAAGGTGGTGCTATGGCGGATCTTACGGATAATAATATCGGTGTCGTGTCTGATGGCGACACATTAAATGTGAAACTAGCTAAAACATTAACTGGTTTTGGATAGCGTAACAGCTGGTGGAACAACTATTAATGGTAGTGGTTTGACCGTAGGCGGCAAGACCTACGTAACGCCAAACGGTATCAATGCAAATAATCAAAAGATTACCGGTCTAGCAAAAGGCACAGATCCTACTGATGCGGTTAACTTCAGTCAGTTGCAGGATGCTATCGGTGGAACTGCTAAAGGCAAGTACTGTGAAAGCTAAAAACAGCAACATCACTGTAGAAGAAGGTACAAATGCAGCCGGCGGTAAGGAATATACTGTCGGATTAGGGGATAAAATCACCTTAGGAACTGCTAATCCTGTATCTGTGGATGGTACTGCAGGCACGGTAACTGGTCTTACCAATACTGCTTGGGATGTAGATAATCCACAAGCCGTAACTGGTCGTCTTTTGCAACGGAAGATCAGTTGAAATCTGTTAATACGCAAGTTAATACGAAACAAGGATAAAAATAGCTCAAAAACACAACTGACATTGCTCAGAATACGACTGATATTGGTAAAATAAACAAGATATAACTAAGAACAAGGCTGATATTGCTCAAAATACAACTGACATCGTTAAGAATAAGCAAGATATAGCTAAAGGTCTTAACTTTGATGGAGATAGCGGCGCTGTAATTAATAAACAGTTGGGTGATAAGTTATCTATTAAAGGTGGCGCCGCAGCTGCAAACTTGACGGACAATAATATCGGTGTCGTATCTGATGGTACAACATTGAACGTGAAGTTAGCTAAAACATTAACTCGGTTTGGATAGCGTTACAGCGGGTGGCACAACTATTAATGCTGGAGGTTTAACTGTAGGTGGTAAGACCTATGTATCTCCGAACGGTATCAATGCAAATGACCAAAAGATTACTAATGTTGCTAATGGTGATATTGCTGCAAACTCCAAAGATGCGGTTAACGGTGGTCAATTGCATGACGCTAAAACTGAACTTACCAACAAAGGCCTTCGTTTTGACGCAGATAATAACGCTGAAAAAACGAATAAACTAGAAAGCTCCAAGGTAACAGTAAACGGCGACGACAATATTACGACGGAAATCACGCAAACCGGTGACGATACGAAGATAGGTCTTAAATTGAAGAAGGATCTTAATGTTACATCTGTTACGGCTACGGAAACTGTGAAAGCCGGCACTGTAACCATGGGTAAACAAGCCGATGGTGCAACCCCTGCTAATACGGGTAATTACGTAACAGGTCTTGATAATAAGACATGGAGCGTAACTAATCCTACTGCTGTTAGCGGACGTGCTGCAACAGAAGATCAATTGAAGACAGTTACTGAAGCTATCAAAACTCAAGGTGCTAATGCAACGGACTTTCAGTCTTGTTGCTGAATCCTGCGACAGGGTTCAATGGTGACTATACTGTAGCTGCTAACGGTGACGTGGCATTGACCGTACAGGATAAGAATCATCCGGATAAAACAAAAACCGTAACGATTAAAGATGTAGCATCTAAATCCGAAGTGGACAAAGGCTTGAACTTTGACGGTGACTCTGGTACGACTATCAACAAGAAGCTAGGTGGTACTGTTGCCATTAAAGGCGGAGCTGCAGCTGCAGATTTAACTGACAATAATATTGGTGTTGTATCTGATGGCAGTACGTTAAACGTGAAGTTAGCTAAAAACATTAACTGGTTTGGAAAGCGTAACAGCTGGTGGCACAATCATCAATAGTGGTGGTTTGACCGTAGGTGGTAAGAATTATGTATCTCCAAATGGCATCAATGCGAACGACCAAAAGATTACCAATGTTGCTAATGGCGATGTGGCGGCTAACTCCAAAGATGCGGTGAACGGCGGTCAATTGCATGACACTAAAAAGACATGAGTTAAATAAAAAAACATTAGCGATACTAAGACCGAGTTGAATAAAAAAATATCAGTGATACTAAAACTGAACTCAACAAAAATATTGGTGACGCTAAAACTGAACTTACCAACAAAGGCCTTCGTTTTGATGCGGATAATAACGCTGAAAAAACTAATAAACTAGGCTCTAAGGTAACGGTAAACGGCGACGATAACATCACCACAGAAATTACACAAACTGGTGACGATACGAAGATTGGTCTTAAATTGAAGAAAAATCTTAATGTTACCACTGTTACAGCGGCGGAAACTGTGAAAGCTGGTACGGTAACTATGGGTAAACAATCCGATGGTGTAACCCCTGCTAATACGGGTAACTACGTAACAGGTCTTGATAATAAGACATGGAGTATTGATAATCCTACGATTGCATCTGGCCGTGCGGCAACGGAAGACCAATTGAAAACGGTTAGTGATGAAGTTGAAAAACAAAGGTGCTGAGTGCAACAGACTTTAGTCTCGTTGCGAATCCTACAACGAGCTCTAATGGTGACTACACTGTAGATGCCAATGGTGACGTAGCATTGACCGTACAGGATAAGAACCATCCGGATAAAACAAAAACCGTAACGATTAAAGATGTAGCATCTAAATCCGAAGTGGACAAAAGGCTTGAATTTTGACGGTGATTCTGGCACAACTATTAACAAGAAGCTAGGTGGTACTGTTGCCATTAAAAGGCGGGCTGCTGATATGAATTTAACTGATAATAATATTGGTGTCGTATCTGATGGCGAGTACGTTAAACGTGAAGTTAGCTAAAACATTAACTGGTTTTGGACAGCGTAACAGCTGGTGGAACAACCATCAATAGTGGTGGTTTGACCGTAGGCGGTAAAATTATGTATCTCCAAATGGCATCAATGCGAATGATCAAAAGATTACCAATGTTGCTAATGGCGATGTGGCTAACTCCAGATGCGGTGAACGGCAGTCAATTTGCATGACACTAAAACTGAACTCAACAATAATATTAATGACGCTAAGACTGAACTGACCAATAAAGGTCTTCGTTTTGACGCAGATAATAATGATGCAAAAACGAATAAATTAGGCTCCAAGGTAACGGTAAACGGCGACGATAATATTACGACGGAAATCACGCAAACCGGTGACGACACGAAGATCGGTCTAAAATTGAAGAAAGATCTTAACGTTACCACTGTTACGGCTACAGAAACTGTAAAAGCCGGTACTGTAACCATGGGTAAACAAGCCGATGGTGCAACCCCTGCTAATACAGGTAACTACGTGACAGGGCTTGATAATAAGACTTGGGACGCAGGTAAAGTCGTATCCGGTCGTCGCTGCAACAGAGGATCAATTGAAACAAGCTTTGGCAGGGTCAAACTGATACAGGTCTCAAATTCAATGCCAATGTGAGGCGGTGTACAAACCAATAAATTAGGGCTCTACTATCACTGTTCAAAGGTGAAGGCAAAGCTGCTGATACTGACTATAGTGGTGACAATATTAAGACTTTCATCAAACAAGATGCGACAGCAGGTAACGACTATCGATGTGAAGATGAACAAAAATCTTAAGGCTGAATCCGTGAAAGTCGGTAAAGACGGTAAGGAGGGCGTATCTCTTACAGGTCCAGATACGGCGAATGGCACTGATGGTAAGGTAGCTGTTACAGATAAAAACGGCAAGGATGCGGTGTCCATGTCCGGTAAAGACGGTATAGGTCACATCGGTTTAACTGGTAAAGATGGTCGCAGTGCGGATATTATCGCTGATAAAGGTCTTTGCTGATGTTAATGGAAATGAAATCACGCGCATTAAATATCAAAGATGAAAATAGCACAACCCATGAAGTAGCAACCAAAGACGATGGTATGAAATACGGTGGTGACTCCGGTACTACCATCAAGAAGAAACTTAATGAACAATTGGACATTAAGGGTGGTGTTACAAGTGAAGATGAGTTGACCGAAAACAATATCGGTGTTATTAGCAAAAATAATATCCTTAATGTTCGTTTGGCAAAAAATCTTAAAGGTCTAGATTCCATAACTTTCAACAATGGTACTAATGGTGCAAACGGTAAAACCGTTGTAAATGGTGAAGGTATGACCGTTCAAGATAAGGATGGCAATCCGTTGACTGCTGTTACAAAGGACGGCGTGAAGATTACCAACGGTCCATCCATGACGAAGGACGGTATCGATGCGTCCAACAAGAAGATTACGAATGTAGCTGATGGTACTGATTCTAAGGATGCGGTTAATAAATCCCAATTAGATAAAGCCGCAGCAGCTGCTACTACAACAGTAACGGCAGGTAATAATGTCCAAGTAGATAAGACCACTAATGCGGACGGTTCTACAAATTACAAAGTGGGCCTCAAAGACCAAGTAACAATGGGGACTGATCCTACGAAACAAATTGCAATGGATGGTACAACAGGCACTATCAAAGCCGGTGACAACATTACTATCGATGGTAACAAAGGCACCATTAAAGCAGGTGATAAAGTTGAAATCGATGGTGATAAGGGCACAATCAAGGCCGGCACTGTAGCGATTGACGGTATAAACGGTACAATTAAGGCCGGAGATAAGGTAACTATCGACGGTAAAGATGGTAAGATCGCGGCAGGTAAAGTATCTGTTGATGGCAAGGACGGTCATGTGACAGGTTTGGAAAACAAAGATTGGGATCCTAACAATATTACAAGTGGTCGTGCTGCTACAGAAGATCAATTGCAGAAGTCCCATAAAACCTTGGATAATAAGATTAATAACTTAGGTGATGACATTACGAAGAAAGGTATGGATTTTGCCGGTAATACAGGCGATTTCCACCGTGATTTAGGTCAAAAGGTTACTATCAAAGGTGAAGGTCAAGGGGCTGATAGTGATTATTCCGGTGAAAATATCAAAACAGTAGCCGAAAATGGTAATGTTACTATTAAAATGGCTAAGAATCTTAAGACTGATAGCGTTACTACCAAAACGGTCACTGCCGATACGGTAACGACTGATAAGGTGAAAGTCGGCAAAAACGGTCAAGATGGCGTTTCCATTACAGGTCCAGACAGCGCGAATGGTACAGACGGCAAAGTAGCTATTACAGGTAAAGACGGTAAAGATGCTGTATCTATGTCCGGCAAAGATGGCGTTGGTCATATCGGTTTAACTGGCAAAGATGGTCGCAATGCAGATATGATTGCTGATAAGGGTGATTCTGATCTAGGAGGTAATGCTATCACTCGTATTAAGTACCAAGATGAACAGGGCAAGACACATCAAGTGGCAACCAAAGACGATGGTATGAAATACGGTGGTGATTCCGGTAATGTGATTAACAAAAAACTTAACGAACAGGTAAACGTAATCGGTGGTATTACTGATGCTAGCAAGTTGACTACAGAAGATAATTTAGGTGTTGTATCCGATGGTACCGGCAATCTCAAGGTTCGTATGGCGAAAGATTTGAAAGGTCTTACGTCAGTAACGACTAAGGATGCTGCAGGTAACTCTACGGTTGTGAACGGCAGTGGCATAACCATTACTCCTGCTAGCGGTAACATTGTAAGCCTTACTAAAGATGGATTGAATAACGGTGGTAAAACAATTAGCAATGTAGGTCCTGGTGTAAACGGCACGGATGCGGTTAACGTAAATCAATTGAAAGGAGTTACAGAGGGCATGGCCAATGCTATTAATTCCGTGGCGGGCGAAACACGCAACGTGTAGGTGCTCATCGGCTGACTATGTCTGCGTTGAAACCGATTCAATATGATCCGTTAGAACCAACTCAAGTGATGGCTGGTATTGGCAATTACAGAGGCGAAACTGCAGCTGACTTTTAGGGTGTTGCTCACTGCACATCGGAAGACACTATGTTCCATGCAGGCGTATCTGTTGGTAGTCGTCATAATATGGTGAATGCTGGTGTAACTCGTAAATTCGGTTCTTCTGATGAGAAGAAGGCTATTCCTGAACGCTACAAGGGCGGTCCTATCAGTTCTATGTACGTAATGCAGGATGAAATGACCGCTTTGAAAGCTGAAAATGCACGCATGAAAGCGCAGGATGAAAAATTAACTGCAGACTATGCGGCATTAAAAGAAGATAATCTTCGTCTACAGAAAGATAACGAAGAAACTAAAGCGACAATTGGCTCTTATTATGAGTCGTTTAGGCATGTAATTCATACCTGTTTCATCTTACGTTCATGCGATAAAAAGCGAGCTGATGTACCAGAAAATACCCATGAAAATTAGATGATTTTAACCCTATATGGTATATAAAATGAAAGAACGAAAGTCTACTGTGAAAGGACTTTCGTTCTTTTTTTGTGTTTGACTTCACAAACTTTTCATAATAGTGTATAATACAGAACATATAATTTTTAATCGAAAATTATAAATGTGATTAATTTACTATAAAATCATTAGCTTTTAGATTATAAGTGTTGTTTGGCCCATTGTTGTAAGGGTTTTTATGATTGAAAAATATATTTAAATGAGTAAGAAAAATCAATTTTTAAAAAGAAGTTTAAAGTTCTGAAAATAAATGAGGCGAAATATGAAAAATATATTTACATTCATAAACTAATCTGATATTTTATATGTATAGTAATTAAATTTTGATGAAAAATTTTATTATTTTTAGTGTTTTAGTGTTGGTTTTAGAATCCCTTATAAAACTGTGTGAAAGGTAGGTACTACTAAATGAATCGTATGTTATAGGGTAATTTGGAGTCAGGTACGAGGGCGCATATGTCGTTGTATCTGAAATCGCAAAAAGCCATACTCGTGGCTCCAAAAGCTTTGTTAGTAATTCCGCTAAAGCTACGGTAAAAAGTTGGCTTGGCGGCTATGGTTTTGACCTGCGGTAGCAGATTAATTTCAGGTGTTGATGCGGCACCTATTAGAGGTCTTTCTTTATCTCCTGGTGAAGGTGAACGTGATGGCGGGTTTACGTATTTATACCCTAGCAGCACCTTACATTCAAATGTATGATTACAAAACACCAGGAAATCCAGGACAAGGACACTTATATACTGATAATAAGGTGTTCGGTATTCAAATTGGTAATCGTGCGAATGCACGTTCTAATGATGGCTCCGTATCCGGTATTTCTATCGGTGATTATTCCCAATCTCGTGCGTTGGGTATCGGTTTTGAAGCCATTATGCTCAATCTGAACAAATCGGTGCTATTGCTGTCGGTTCAGTGCGCAAAGGCAAAGGCTTTAACTCCTTGGCGATGATGCGTCAAGCTTACGCAGGGAGAACAATATCAGCTGACTATCGGTGCAGCGAGCATCCGCACAAGGGTCTGCTAGCTTGGCCATGGGTCACTCCGCATTGGCAAAAGGTGCTCAATCCATTGCTATCGGTTCTGCAAATCCTGATCCATTGACAGACGCAAAAGGTACACCGTATACAGCATATGACGGAAGTACTAATACCCAAAGCTAACTGCGCTCGTGCTATTGCACTATCGGTCAAGGTGCTAAATCAAATACTGTGAGATAGTGTTGCTATGGGGACAGGTGCTAATGTGGCGGCAGGTACAAATTATAAAGGCGAGAATTTTACTCATGGCATAGCTATCGGTAGTAATGCCCTTTCTCCAGGGAATACAAGGCGTAGCTATCGGTAACAGTCTTTGCTCATTATCGTGATAATGGGGTTTGCTCTTGGTAACAATGCCAAAAACTCGTGCAATGGACGGCATAGCTATCGGTAATAATGCTGAATCCGGTATTCAAAATGACCCTCAATATAAAGTAAATAACTCCGTTGCTGTGGTAACTCTGCGCGTGCTCATGGTGGTTCCGGCGTGGCATTGGGTAATGATACATATGCATTGGGCGGATCTTCTGTAGCAGCAGGTAATGCTTGCATGGGCATTAGGTGAACGTTCTGCAGCTATCGGTAACTAACGCTCATTCCGAAGGTTACGGCTCTATTGCTATGGGTCGTGAAGCTGGTGCTTTGAGCACTCAAGATGGGGACAAGAAAAAAATGTTGTGGCTATCGGTGATGATGCACAAGCAACTGGTTCTCGGTCCATCGCATTGGGCGTAGCGCTCAAGCAAGTACATTAGAACGTGTACGTGATCGTAGTGTTTATAAAGATAATCCTGAATTAATCACTAAACTTAAAGCTCAAAAAAGTAACTGATGCTGTAGCAATCGGTAGTGAAAGCAAGTGTACAAGCAAACGAAGGCTTGGCTCTTGGTAGCAATGCGACAGTAAATAACGTTCGTGGCGTTGCGTTGGGTGCTAAATCTGAAACAGCGGCCTCTGTGAGCACTGCTGGTGAAACTATTAACGGCTGAAATATAACTATGCCGGTGGCACTGCTGATTCCACAGTTAGCGTTGGTAACAATTCTACAAAACGTACAATCACTAACGTAGCTGCTGGTCGTGTGAATGCACAATCTACAGATGCTATTAATGGCGACAATTATATGGCGTTGCCTAATGCAGTGGGTAATGTAGCTAACAGCACTAAGAATATCTTAGGCGGTAATGCTCAGGTTGACCAAAACGGTACTATCACCATGACTAACATTGGTGATACAGGTAAAAAATACAGTTCATGAAAGCTATTAAATCTGCAAAACCAGGTTGGGAAACTTCAAGTTGACGGTGAAAGCTAAAAGATGTAAAAGCGCCTAATCGTACAGTTAACTTTAAAAGCTGGTAAAAATATTGCATTAGAAGGCTCCGGAGATAATGTTACGGTTGCAACTGTTGAAGATGCAAACTTCAACTCCGTTACAACGAGGTAATGTATCCATGAGCACAAGAGGTATCAATGCTGGTGGTAATCAAATCACTAATGTAAAATCCGGTGGCGATACATTAACAAATCAGGCTAATATCGGTGATATCTCTCGTATTGCGACTAAAATACGATAAATACTTACAACGTGGTGCGCTACTTGTGAAACAAACGGTAATGGCGAGATTAACATGACCGGTACAAACGGTTTAACCGCTGAAGTAACAGGTTTGAAAAAAATACTTATGTTACATCGGTACAGTATCAATGACGGTAAGAGATTGACATTGACACGTAATGATAATCAAACATTCGATGTTGATATCTCTAAAATCTCTAATGGTCTTTCCAAAACTGACTACCGCTTGATTGCAAACCCTGCAGACGGGCGACAACAGTGAATATAAAGTAGCTGCTGACGGTAGCATGACATTGACTGTTGCGGATGCTGATGGTTCCAATCCTAAACAAGTTAGGTTGACGAACCTTGCTTCTAAAGAGCAACAAGATATTAATACTACTAATATCACAAATAACACTAACAAAATCGCTAAAGGCTTAAGCTTCCAAAGGCGATAACAATGTTAAAATCAATAAACAACTTGGCGATACTTTGAGGTATTACTGGTGGCGCTACAGGTACTTTGTCTGACAATAACATCGGTGTTGTAGCTAAAGACGGCAACCTTAATGTTAAGTTGGCAAAAGACCCTAACAGGTTTGAATAGCGTAACTGCTGGTTCTGTTCGTGTAGGTAAACATAGCGACAATAAAAACTATGTAACTGGTTTGGACAACAAAGAATGGAATGTTCAAAACCCTACAATCACATCTGGTCGTCGCAACCTGAAGATCAGTTGAAAAAAAGTGTCTGATGAAATCAAGACTACTAATGCAGCTAAAACAGATTACCGCTTGATCAACAATACAAATTCTGCAGATGGTTCTTACTCTGTAGAAAACAATAAAGTTGATTTAAAAGTTAAAGATGAGGCTCATCCTAATAGTCCTGCTAATACGGTAACAATCAACAATATCGCATCCAAAACTGAATTGGATAAATTGACAGAACGTGCTGTTAAATATGATCTTAACGGTACTACTGTTAATAAAAACAAGGTTACTTTGGAAGGCCAAGGCGGTACAACAATTACTAACTTGAAAGCTGGCGAAGTATCCTCTACTTCTACAGATGCTGTAAATGGTAGCCAATTGCATGATGTAAAAATCGAAGCAGGCAAACATTCAAAAGTAACTGTTTCCGATGATAACCTTAAATTGACAACGACTCCTGCTACAAGCACTGAAGGCGCTAAATATGATCTTCGTTTGAATAACAAAGTGACATTGGGTAGCGGTAACAATCAAGTAGTTCTTGATGGTACAGCAGGCAGAGTAACTGCTAGTGGCGTTGTAATGGGCGCTCAAACTGTTCAAAATACGAAACAAGCGAGCGAAACTGGTAATTATGTAACTAACTTGAGCAATAAGAGCTGGGATTCCACATCTATCGTATCCGGTCGTGCAGCGACTGAAGATCAGTTGAAAAAGTTAGTGAACAAATTACTCAACAAGGTAGCAGTGCAACTGACTATCGTCTTGTAAGAAACTCCGCTGGTGACGGTTCCTACAAAGGTAAACGACAATGGTGAAGTATCCTTGACTGTGAGAGGATAAAAACCATGCAGGCGTTAAAGAGCAAGTTACAATCAATAACATTGCATCCAAGACTTCTGTAGATAAATTGACAGATCGTGCTGTTAAATACGACATCAATAACGGTGTTGTTGATAAAACTAAGGTAACATTGGAAGGCGCTAATGGCACTACTATTACAAATGTAAAAAGATGGTGCTGTAACAGCTACATCTACAGATGCTATCAACGGTAGCCAATTGTTCAAGACTAAAGAAGAATTGATCAATAAAGGCATGAAATTTGGTGCTGACTCGGTAACGTAATCAATAAAAAACTTGGTGAACAAGTAAACGTTAAAGGTGGCATCACAGACGCATCCAAATTGACTGCAGAAGACAATATCGGTGTTGTATCCGATGGCTCTAATGACTTGAAAGTTCGTTTGGCAAAAAAGACCTTAAAAGGTTTGAACAGCGTAACTGTGGGCGATACAAAAAGTTACTTCCACGGTGTAACTATCAGCAACGGTGCTACAAACAATGCATCTGTATCACTTACTAAAACAGGCTTGGATAATGGTGGTAACAAGATTACTAACGTTGCTCGTGGTACAATCGATAGCGATGCAGTAAACTTGGCGCAATTGAAAGAAGTATCCAACAGTGCATCTGCAGCAAATACAAAGGTAGCTGAAGGTAAAAACATTAAAGTTGATGAAAGCATCGACAATGTAACTAAAAGCTAAAACATATACTGTAGGCTTGAAAGATGAAGTAACATTAGGCACAGGTAATACAGCTATCAATATCAACGGTACAACAGGTATCGTGAGAAGCTGGCACTGGCGATAATGCTGTGACTATCAACGGCACAAATGGTACTATCAACTCGGTAAAGTAACTATCAATGGTACTACAGGTACTGTTAACGAATTAACTAACAGAACTTGGAACCCTAAAGCTATTACTAATGGTCAAGCTGCTACAGAAGATCAATTGAAAGTAGTAGACAATAAGATTGATACTACAAAAACTGAAATCGTAGAAAAAGGCTTGAACTTCCAAGGCGATGCAGGTACTGCAATTCATAAAGACCTTGGCCAAACATTGAAAATCTCTGGCGGTCAAGCTGACGCATCTAAACTTTCAGAAAAATAACATCGGCGTGAGTTAATAACAACGGCGTATTGAATGTTAAACTTGCTAAAGATTTGACAGGCTTGAACAGCGTAACAACTGGTGCTACAACTATTAACAACAATGGTTTGACAATCGGTGGTAACACATTTGTTACAAGCAACGGCTTCAATGCTAACGATACTCAAATCACAAACGTGAAAGCTGGTACAGAGGATAACCACGCAGTTAACCTTAAACAGTTGAAAGAAGTATCCAATAACAGCGTGCACTAAAACTGTTGTAAAGCTGGTAAAAACATCAATGTAACTGATTCTGAAGATCCACTTACTAAAGCTAAGACTTATACAGTTGGTTTACAAGATACAGTAACATTGGGTTCTGGCAATACTGCTGTTAATATCGACGGCACAAAGGTATTGTGAAAGCTGGCGAAAGGCAATAATGCTGTAACTATCAACGGTACAAACAGCACAATTAATGCTGGTAACATAGCGATTGACGGTGTAACAGGCAATATCAATTCCGGTAAAGTTCTTGTTAACGGTGCTAAAGGTACTGTAAACAACTTAACAAATATCACTTGGGATGCTGACCATATCACAAGCGGTCAAGCTGCAACAGAAGATCAATTGAAAGTTGTTGATAAGAAAATTACTGACAATGGTAGTAACTTGACTAAGAAGGGCTTGAACTTCAAAAGGCGATGACGCTACAAGCATTCATAAAAGATCTTGGCGAAACATTAGATGTTGTAGGTGGTACTTCCGATAAAGCTAAATTGTCCGACAATAACATCGGCGTGGTATCTGAAAACGGTAAGTTGAATGTTAAACTTGCTAAAGAGTTGACTGGCTTAACAAGTGTAACAACTGGTGCTACAACAATTAATAACGAAGGTTTAACAATTGGTAGTAATAAATTCGTTACAGCTAACGGTTTTGATGCTAACAACACACAAATCAAAAACGTAAAAAGCTGGTACTGATGGTAATGATGCAGTTAGCATGAATCAATTGAACGAAGTTAAAAAATGCGTCTAACACTACAGTAGAAGGTAGCGAAAACATCAATGTTGACTCCACAGTGAGACCCTAATACACAAGCTAAAAACTTATAAAGTAGCATTGAAAGACAATGTAACTTTAGGTTCCGGCGATAAATGCAATCAACATCAACGGTACTACAGGCATCGTGAAAAGCTGGTGACAGTGCTAATGCTGTGACTATCAATGGTACAAAATAGCACTATCAACTCCGGTAAAGTGACTGTCAATGGTACTACTGGTACTGTAAACAACTAGACAAACATCACTTGGGATCGCAAATACTTCACAAGCGGTCAAGCTGCAACAGAAGATCAATTGAAAATCTGTTGATAAGAAAATCACTGACAACAGCACTGACTTGACTAAGAAAGGCTTGAACTTCCAAGCTGATTCTGGCGAATTAATTCATAAAGATCTTGGTCAAACATTGGATGTTGTAGGTGGCATTACTGAAAAATCTAAATTGTCTGACAACAATATCGGTGTGGTATCCGAAAATGGTAAGTTGAATGTTAAACTTGCAAAAGACTTAACAGGCTTGAACAGCGTAACAACTGGTCAAACAACTATCAACAACGATGGTTTGACAATCAACAACAAACAATTCGTTACAGCAAATGGCTTCAATGCTAACAATACGCAAATCAAAAACGTAACTGCTGGCGTAGAAGACAACGATGCTGTTAACGTTAAACAATTGAACGATGTAAAAGCTGCATCTAATACAAAAGTAGAAGGTAGCAAAAACATCAATGTTGATGAAACTGTAGATACTGTAACAAAAGCTAAAACTTACACAGTTGCATTGAAAGACACTGTAACATTAGGTTCTGGTAATAATGCAGTTAACATCGATGGTACAAAAGGTATCGTAAAAAGCTGGTGACAGCGCTAACGCAGTAACTATCAACGGTGTAAACAGCACAATTAATGCTGGCAAAGTTGCAATCGATGGTGTAACAGGCAATATCAATGCGGTAAAGTTCTGTTAACGAGTACAAACGGTACTGTAAACAACTTGACTAACAGAACTTGGGATCCTACATAACATCACTAACGGTCAAGCGCAACAGAAGATCAATTGAAATCTGTGAGATCAAAAGTTACAGACAACAGTAAGAAAGGCTTGAACTTCCAAGCTGACTCTGGCGATTTAATTCATAAAGACCTTGGTCAAACATTGGATGTTGTAGGTGGCGTTTCTGATAAAGCTAAATTGTCTGACAACAATATCGGTGTTGTATCCGAAAAACGGTAAGTTGAATATTAAACTTGCAAAAAGACTTAACGAAGCGAACAGCGTAACAACTGGTCAAACAACTATCAACAACGATGAGCGAGAATCAACAACAAACAATTCGTTACAGATAATGGCTTCAACGCTAACAATACGCAAATTAAAAACGTAACTGCTGGTGTAGAAGATAATGATGCTGTAAATGTTAAACAATTGAACGATGTAAGCTGCATCTAATACAAAAAGTAGAAGGTAGCAAAAAAACATCAATGTTGATGAAACTCAAGATCCTACTACAAAAAGCTAAGACTTACACAGTGGCATTGAAAGACACTGTAACATTGGAGTTCAGCAACACAGCTGTTAATATCGACGGTACAACTGGTATCGTAAAAAGCTGGTAACGGTGCGAGATACAGTGACTATCAATGGTGTGAACAGCACAATCAATGCTGGTAAAGTGGCAATCGATGGTGTAACAGGTAACATCAATGCTGGTAAAGTTTCTTGTTAACGGTGCAAACGGTACTGTAAACAACTTGACTAACATTACTTGGAACCTAATAATCATCATAAGTGGTCAAGGCGCAACAGAAGATCAATTAAAAGTTGTAGATAACAAAATTGATAAGAACACTGAAAACTTGACTAAGAAAGGCTTGAACTTCCAAGCTGACTCTGGTGAATTAATTCATAAAGACCTTGGTCAAACATTGGATATTGTAGGTGGCGTTTCTGATAAAAGCTAAATTGTCTGACAACAATATCGGTGTTGTATCCGAAAAACAGTAAGTTGAATGTTAAACTTGCAAAAGACTTAACGAGGCTTTGAACAGCGTAACAACTGGTCAAACAACTATCAACAATGATGGTTTGACAATCGGTGGCAGAGACATTTCGTTACAACTAATGGTTTTCGATGCTAACGATACTCAAAATCAAGAATGTAAAAGCTGGTACTGATAGATACTGATGCGTTAACTTGAATCAATTGAACGAAGTAAAAAGCTGCGTCTGATACTAAGGTAAAAGCTGGTAAAGAAAATATTCATGTTGAAGAAGAAATCAACGATCTTACAAAGCTAAAGACTTATACACTGTAAAGCTTGAAAGATACATGTGACATTAGGTTCTGCAATACATCAGTTCATTTTCGATGGTACTAAAGGTATCGTGAAAGCTGGTGAAGGTGCTAATGCAGTAACTATCAATGGTACAGAGGTACAATCAACTCCTGGTAAGGTATAGTTAACGGTGCAAATGGTACTGTAAACAACTTGACTAACAGAACTTGGGATCCTAATAACATCACTAACGGTCAATGCGCAACAGAAGATCAATTGAAAAGTTGTAGATAACAAAATTGATAGAACACTCAAGACTTGACTAAGAAAGCTTGAACTTCAAAAGCGACTCCGGTGAAGCTATCCATAAAGACCTCGTCAAACATTGGAACTCAAAGGTGGCGAAGCTGATAGCCTAAACTTTCAAATGGTAATATTGGCGTAGTTAATGAAAGCGGTAACTTGAACGTTAAACTTGCTAAGAACCTTAAGGTCTTGATCTCCGTAACTGTTGGTTCCGATCCAAACAAACAAGTTGTTCTTGACGATAAGGCGTATCTGTAGGCAGTGAAAACATACATCTCTAACGACAGGCTTAAACTGCAAATGATCGAATCACTAACGTGGCGGCTGGTGTAAACTGACACAGATGCAGTTAACGTTCAACAGTTGAAGAGCGGCATGTGACTGTGCAACTACAACAGTGAAAGCTGGCGATGAAAGCGGCAATACAACTACAACATCTACAACAAATGCGGATAAGTCCAAAACATGCACTGTAGATATCAAAAAGACGCTTGAACTTACGCGGTGTGATTACCACTACAGACGATAGAAATTCTCTACTGTAACAAACGGTAGCAGGTGTTACAAAAGCACTGATACATTAGGCAATACAACTGCTCTTACTGCAGGTAATGTGAAAGTATCTGATAGTCAAAATAATGCAACTCAAACAACAGCTAAAAGGTGTGCTTGTAGATAATCCAACTCAGTCCACTGAGTTGACTGCTAACTGGTGTTGTAACTACTGACAAAAGACTAAGAGAACAAGCACAACTGCAGATGGTGTGGTAGTTACATCCAGCATGGGTAGTACTAAGTAACTACTACTGTGTCGCGCAACGGTGTTGCAATTACTACTCCTCCAGCAGGTCAGGGTTCCCTAAAGATGGTACTGGTGCAGTAACATTGACTAAGGACAGCTTGAACAATGGTGGTAATAAAGTTGTTAACATGGCAAGCGGTTATGGCGAAGGCGAAGATATCAATAATATCGCTGATAATAGCAGTGACAACAAATGGTCATAACATCGGTGACTTGAAGAAAGGTATCGATGCTTGAAAGCTGGCTTAGACTTTGCAGGTGATAAGGTGAATTCCATCGTAACAGGTCAAAAAGTAACCGTGTAAAGGTGGCGTTACTGATGAGCAAACTTTCCTACCAAACAATATCAGTGTTATTTCCGATAACAACGGCGACAGATATTCGTTTGGCAAAAGATATTACTGGTATCAACTCCATTACAACCATGGATAACTCCGGTCATACAACTGTGACAAACGGTAGCGGTATCACAATTAAGAATAATGGTGGTGAAGCGTATCCTTTAACAAGCTCTGGTTTTGAACAGCGGCGGTAATAAGATTACTAACGTGGCTCCAGGGTGAAATTAGCTCACTTCTACTGATGCTGTTAATGTTCCCCAGCAATCGTGTTGCAAACAGCATGAATAATGTTGTAAACGAAGTTCGTCAAAGTTGGTGCGATGTCCTCCCGCGTTGTCCGCATTGAAACCCTATGAGCATGACCTTACGAACCTCTCAAATCATGGCGGGTTACGGTAGCTACCGTGCGACTCCGCATTGGCATAGGTGTGGCTCTTAGTAAAATGATCCATGATGTTACATGCTGGTGTAGCTTGGGCGGGCGGCAATAGCCATATGATGGCAAATGCTGGTGCAACTTGGAAAGTAGGTAACAGAGACGGCGAAGCGAGACTGCAGATCGTTATCGTAAAGGACCTATCAGTTCTACATATGCGTACAGCGTGAACTTCTGCAATGAAAGCTGAAAATCAAGGATTAAAAGTGAAGTAGCTGATTTGAAAGCTGAAAATGAACAAATGAAAGCTAATATTGCTGCAATGATGGCAAGACTAGGTTTATAATACGTTCATACTGAACATTACAGTGAGGATTCCTCTTTGGGGGATCCTCTCACCGAGTATTCGTTGATGAAAAGGAATATCATGAAAAATCACTTTGCTTTGCTCTGGCGTAGTATTATTCAGCAGTGGCGTATTCCATATTAATGGGCATCTGCTGTTTGATGATCCATTGCTTTTACCAAATCCAGCTAAAGGTGCCTACAACAGGTTCTGTTTGTATTGGTTCCTATGGCTAGCCCTCAGGCGGTACAAAGTATCCATGAATTTGAGCGCATGGGAAAATGCGGGACATATTGCTTTAGCTGAAAGCAAAAAGAATAATCATCAGCGTTAACTAAAGAAGAAGCTAAATGGTTACATTCTAAAGATAAGCATAATATGCATGATTATTTCCTCGTAAAGCATTCTTTAGGTGTATGTACATGGCCAAGAAACTGCATTGAACTGGAATGGTGAAAACCGTAATAAAAACGAGTATAGCTACTATACATTCCCTAAATATGATAAGGATATGAGTTACTACAAATAGCTATGGTTACAATGTATTGCGCAGCATGGTTGATCGCATGAATGAGTGCTTCAAAAACAAAAAGGCCGTTGGCGGTCCTTTTGACTGATGAAGACGCTTTCAAGCATTGGAAGATGCTATGCTTGATATCATGGCTCAAGATCAAGAACATGTATCTAATGAAGAATTGCGTTGATTACATGAACGAAGCAGTTTGGTTTGCTACAAAACAAACTGTAAAATATGTCTGCAGAGAACCTTCTGTGGAACATGCGAAATTAACCTTCGTGAAGCGATTCAGACAGATAACTAATCATCTAATACATATATAATCACATTATATGTATAGCTTTTGTTATAAAGATATGTGCAGTTGCAATAACCTTATATATAAAAAGTTTTTAATATACAGTGTTGAGACACAAATAAAGGGTTCTATTAACACACTGTTATATAGGCAAATGCGCAACAGAATGCAATAGATGTATTCTTGTTGCGACTTCTTCTATCTAAATTCTCCTATATGATATGTCTAAAAAGTAATATAACTCAAGTTTAAATCTGTAAAATTAGGCCAGTGAAAGTGTGCAAAAATAATGATAAAATTTTCACTGAAATTTGTCGTAAAAGTGTCCATTTGTTGACATCAGTATATGGAAATGTTATTATATTCAAGTACCCCATATGAAGGGGCACAGATCT